>FTGQ01000104.1_pt1 | contig 36177 bp, 33 predicted proteins | sample 1640761 | NCBI WGS metagenome assembly FTGQ01 (sample SAMEA3914789, study PRJEB12502) | metagenome | biome: forest; material: soil | place: Canada | collected 2011-07-03 | depth 0.3 m
CGTATCTGCTCAACGGCCTGGGCGATGGTGCGTTCGATCCCTGGCGCTTTGCGTCGCTTGAAGAAATTCGCGATATCGTTCGCTTCGTCGGTCGTGGTCATGTACGAAGCCGGGAGGAGGAAGCGCGAGAACAGGTGTCCGCCGCCGAAGCGCTTCTCGATGCTATCCCAGTGCGTCTTGAGGTATTCCCATGCTATCGAACGGCCGAAGGGGTTCGCCCAGACGAAGTTGACGGCCTTGAGGATATCCTGCCCGCGCGCCTTCTCTGAGAAAGCGAAGTCGAGCATGCGGTTGAGGAATTTTGCATCGCGGAATCCGCACAGCGCCCGGAGCGCGCGGTCTTTCTCTTCCTCAAGGGTGCTCGTCTCGTACAGTGTCACGAGCTTTTTGAACTCCTTCTCTCCCCCGTTCTGAGCCACGATGTGATATATGGATGCGCGAAGATCGGGCGGAAGGGCCGTCTTGCCTGAGAAAAGCGCTTCGGCTTTCGTAACGGTCGCCTCATCGCCGAGGATGCCCGCAGCATGGACGAGCGCGCTTCGGAGCATCGCCGTGTCATCCGATTCGCCGGGCTTCTTCGTCCAGCCGATATCGCGTACGGCGTCTTTGAGGAGAGCCTGGCCATATGCGGCAAAGCGCTCATAGAGCGGCGTGCCGAAAAGGAGATTCCTTAGGCGGAGAAGTTCCTGCGTGATGAGCGACCAGACGATGTAGCTCCTCTCTTTGCGGTATGAGGATGCCAGGCTGAGTGCCACCTCGGTCGAGCTCACGCCCGACTGCGCGAGCGCGAACGCATCGCGGATGATGCCGAAGCGGTCGGCTTCGGGGAGCACTCTCAAGTCGGTCTCGAGTGCTTCGCCAAGACGGCGCAGATTCTCAGGCTGATAGGCAACGCGAACGAAACTGGTCTCCCCCAGGTTGCCTTTGATGAAAGCGTTATGCGGAGCCTGAAGTGCTACGCTTCCCTTTCTTTTGGATAGAGCGATCTTGAGAGGTCGTTTTCCGCTCACTGAGACCGAGAGCGGAATCATCCATGTAGTCGAGTCCCTGTTTCCCGGATCGCGGTTCGGGAAGAAACGTCGTTGCGAGTAGTTGAGGCGCTTCCCATCGGCTTCGAGCGAAACGAGCGGATACCCGGGCTTACGAGTCCAGGTGCGCATCATCGCGGCCACCTTCTTGCCGGATGCGCGCTCAAGAGCCCGCCAAAGGTCTTCGGTCAGGGCGTTCCCGTAGGCGTGCTTCCGAAGGTAATTCCTCAGGCCTCGTCGGAATGAACCTTCGCCGAGATATGTGGCGAGCATGCGGATCACGGAGGCGCCTTTCGAGTACGAGACGGCGTCGAATATCTCGCTGATCTCCTGCGGATGGTGGACGTCCACTTCGATCGCATGCGTGTTGGCGAGCCCGTCGAGCGCAAGACCACGCGAGCCTTCTGCGGATACGAAGTGTGCCCAGATGTTCCACTTCGGATAGATCGCGTCTATCGCTACATATTCCATGTAGGTCGCGAAGCCCTCGTTCAGCCACAGGTGCGTCCACCACTCCATCGTGACCAGGTTCCCGAACCACTGATGCGCGAGCTCGTGTGCGATGACGAGCGCGACGCGCTGGCGGTTGGCCGTCGCCGAATGCTCAGGGTCCACGAGGACGGCGGTCTCGCGGTAGGTCACGGCGCCCCAGTTTTCCATCGCGCCGGCGGCGAAGTCCGGTATCGCGATAAGGTCCATGACCGGCAACGGGTATCGGATGCCGAAATAGCGCTCATAGAACTCGATGCACTTCGCGGCGCATTCAAGAGCGAACGTCGCCTGCTTTTTCTTTCCCGGCGTCGTGAAGACGCGGACCAGTACGCCGCTTTTCGTCTTCTTCTGGATGTATTCGAAATGCCCGACGATGAACGCGAGCAGGTATGACGACATCGTCGGGGACGGCGCGAATTTCACTAGCTTGTAGCCCGCGCGATGCTCTTCGACGACCGTCTCGAGCGTGTTTGAGATAGCCGTGCGATCTTTCGGCACGATGAGCGAAACCTCGAACACGGCCTTCTGCGCCGGCTCATCGAAGCACGGAAAGGCCCTGCGGGCGTCAGTAGACTCGAACTGGGTCACCGCCATGTGATGCGTCTTTCCGTTCAATTCGTAACGCGAGCGGTAGAAACCGCGCATCTTGTCATTCAGGATTCCCGCGAACGAAAGCTTCAGGATGGCGTTCCCTTTCGGGACATTCTTCGCGAACGTGACGGTCGCGCGTTCTTCTTTGTCGTCATAGGAAACGGTACCCGCGAGCTTCTTTTTCCCGAAGGAGATTTCCGCCAAGCGGATGTCTAGTTCCGCCGAATGGAGCGTGATGGCCTTCGATGCCTTTGAAAGCCTGATACGTATGGCCTCGTCGCCTTGGAAGGTGAAATTATCGAGATCGGGTTCGAGGGTGATGCTGTATCTGACGGGCCGTACATGTCCCGGAAGACGGGCCGATGCCTTTTTTGGTTTCTGCGGCATATTCCTGATTATCGGGAAAGGAGCGTGTCGATGCGGTTAAGGTCGCGCGGGAAGATGGTAGCTTCCCGAATGTTCGGCAGGTCGAGCATCCGGCCCGTGAAGCGCTCGAGGCCGGTCGAACAGCCTCCATGGGGCGGCAATCCGTATTTGAAGGCCTGGAGATAGAACGAGAACTTCTCTGGGTCCATACCACGCTCCTCGATGCGGCTGACCATCTCGTCGTAGTCGTGGATGCGCTGTGCGCCCGAGTTTATCTCGAGACCGCGGAAAATAAGGTCGAAGCCGCGCGAAAGCGGGCTCCCCTCTTTTTCGCCCATGGTATAGAAGGCGCGCGAAGCCGTCGGAAAGCGCGTGATGAAGACGAAATCGGTGCCGTGCTCCTTTTTCGCCCATGCGCAGATATCGCGTTCGTGTTCGGGGGTCATATCGTCTTCGCGCGGGACTTTGAGAATGTCGTGCGCTTCGGCGAGGGTGAGTATAGGGAACTTGTCGCCGAGAAGCGGCGCCTCGACGCCGAAGCGGACGAAGACGTCTGCATGCTTTTCGCGCACCGTCGTCACGACGTCGCGGACGGTCGTCTCAAGGGCCGCCATGACGTCAAGCTCGTCGTTCACGAATCCCATCTCAAAGTCCATCTGCGTTATCTCGGAGACATGTCGTGGCGTCGCGCTCTTCTCGGCGCGGAAGATGCGCGCGATGGTAAAGACGCGCTCGAAGGCACCCACCATGATCTGCTTGTAGAGCTGTGGCGAGGTGGCGAGGTATGCGGTCTGCTCGTAGAAATACTCGACCTTGAAGACCGCCGCACCTCCCTCCGCATCGCCACCGACCAAGGCCGGCGCTTGGAATTCGGTGAAGCCCTGATTCCTGAGAGAGGCGCGATACGCGTCGAGTATCGTCGCCTGCACCGCAAAGATATCGCGCTCACGCTCACGCCGGATGGTGAGGGGGCGGTAATCGAGGAGCGTATCGAGATTCAATTCAGCGTCCTGCGCGAAGGGCAGCTCATGTGCTTCCGAGAGGATCTCGACGCTAAGCATCTCAATCTCAATGTCCCCTGTCGGAAGGTCGGGATTGATCATCTTTTCGGGACGCTTGTTCACCTTTCCGGTGACGGCAATGACCCACTCGGGCCTGAGTTGCTGAGCAGCAGCGTGCGCTTCAGCGTTCGAAGGGATCGCGACCATCTGCACCTTGCCGGTGCGGTCCCGAAGATCTATGAAAACGAGCTTGCCGTGGTCGCGGCGGATGTCCACCCAGCCGGCAATCGTCACTTCTTCGCCGATATGGTCATGCAATTCGCCGATGAGCGTACGGTTTTTCATATGATGACGCCTATCTTTTCTCTGATCTTCTGCATAGTAGCGGATGCGACGGCGCGTGCCTTTTCGCCGCCGTCTTTAAGGACGCGCTTCACGTCATTGTCGGAAATATTCGCGCGCTTCTCGCGCATCGGCGCGACGAACGCATCGATGTCTTCCGCAAGCGACTCCTTAAGGGCTTGGTACTTTCCCTTGTTCGATTCATAGAGCGCCGCAAGATCCGTTTCCTCCCTGTAGAGGCGATGGATGGCGTAGACGTTCTCAGGCCTTTCGCCTGAAGAATCCGTAACGATGGACATGACGGCTTTCTGTATCTCCTCGCGAGACGAGAAAAGCGGGATCGTGTTCTTATAGCTCTTCGACATCTTCTGCCCGTCCGTTCCTGGGACGACTCCGACGGTCTTTGAGATGAGTTCTTTCGGCTCTTTGAACGTCTGTCCGTACGTGTTATTGAACTTCGACGCTGCTTCGCGCGCATACTCGACGTGCTGGCGCTGGTCTTCCCCTACCGGTACGAGGTCGGTGTCGTAGAGCAGGATATCGGCCGCCATGAGCATGGGATACGTGAAAAGGCCCGCATTCGCCTCGAGTCCTTTGGCGATCTTGTCCTTATAGGCATGCGATTGCATCAGGAACGGGACGGTGACAAGGCAATCGAATATCCACGCGAGCTCCGTATGTTCCGGAACACTCGATTGTTGGAAGAGGCTTGCGTTCTCCAGGTTTAAACCCGCGGCAAGATAGTCTTTCGCGTTCTCGATGATATTCGAACGGAGCGCCTCTGCATCTTTCGAGCTCGTGAGCGCGTGGTAGTCAGCCACCATGAGGAAGCCCGAGTTCTCTTCGAAAAGCTCGATCGTCGGCTTGATGGTCCCGAAATAGTTGCCGATATGGAGATCGCCCGAAGGCTGCAGGCCTGTAAGGATGCGCTTAGAAGCGGCTGACATCCTCGTAATATAGCAAAAAATCAGGTGCTCAGCGGAAGCTCCACGATGAAGGTCGAGCCTTTCCCGGCACCTTCGGATTCGGCCCAGATCTTCCCGCCATGGCCCTCCACGTGCGCCTTGGTGATATAGAGGCCGACCCCGGTCGAAGACGGATTGACTTTCTTTGAATCCACGCCCGGGCGGAAAAGCTGGAAGAGATGATCGAGCGTGTCTTTCGTCATGCCGACGCCGGTATCCTTTATCGCGAAGCGCATCACGTTCCCGGCACGTGTCGCGGCGACGTTCACCGACCCTGACGGCGTGTATTTGATCGTATTGTCGAGAAGGTTATTGAAGACCTCGTTCATCTTCGGCGCATCGATCTTGGCTTTCGCGCCGGCAAGCGACGGATCATACGTAGCCGAGAATGCGAGGCCCTTCTTCTCTGCATTGGGCTGGAAGGCTTTCACCGCATTCTGCACCAGGGGCAGTATCTCCACGTCTATGAAATCGTATTTCATCCTTCCCTGCTCTATCCGGGACACGTTGAGATAGGTCTCGACCGAAGAGGCCATATCCGTCGCCCGCTCGAAGACCTGCTGGAGGCCCTCCTTCCCTGCCGGAGAAAGCGGTCCATAGGTCCCGTCGAGAAGGAGCGAGATGAAGTTGCGGATGATGGTCAAGGGCGCGCGCAGGTCATGAGACGCGATCGAGAGGAACTGCGACTTCATCTTATCGAGCTCTTTGAGCTTCTCGTTGGCTTGCTTGAGATCTCCGGCGAGTATCTCGATATGCTCGCGCTGGTCGATCTCCCGCTTGACGCTCCGGATGAGGAAGAACCCTCCTATGGCGACGAGCACGAATGATATGCCCACGAGCCAGTAATTCACCGTATTCTGGACGAATGCGAACTCGGCGCCCACCACGGCAAGCAGTCCCGCGACGAGCGCCTGCGCGGCGATGAGCTTAACGTTGAAGGTCTTATACCTGACGATGCTGTAGACGAGGAATATGATGAAGACCGGCATGCCGAAGAGGCCGTAATCTCCCAGCTTCCAATCATCAGTAAAGCTTCCGGTGATGTTCCCCCAGGAGAACGCCGCAAGAAAGAGCATCGTCCCCACAGAAAGGAGCAGTATCTCCTTCTTGCGGTCACGATCCTTGGCTCCGAAATATCTCCGCACGCATAATATGACCGCCCAGAGTGCAGCGGTAATCTCGACGAAATAGGTGTAATAGAGCGCAAGCGGTCCCTCGGTCGCCAGACAGCTGGAGACGTCGAAGCCGGAGAGCATGAGCTTGGTCGGAAGGAAGATGGCGACCGGCGCGTACAAAACGCCAAGGACGAGCTTCTTTCTAAACGATATATCCTTTTTGTCGATAAGCGCGTACAGAAGGTACAAGGCTCCGATATAGACGAGCGGTTCTACCAGTATGTCCATCAGCCATGAGAACATCACCATATCTCCGCGATTGGTGGCCCAGAAGACGAGGGCGAAAAATACCCATGTTTCAAAGGCAAGGATGGTAAAGAACAAGATGCGGTTCGGAAGGCTTTTCCGGTCGTTCGAGAGCACGAATATGCCCAGGAGTATCCCAATGACTATGTTGGGTATATGGGAATAATAAATGATCTCCGGCACGTTCGGTCCGAAAAGGAGCCAGTGCGCGCCTACGAAGTCGCAAAGAGGCGTTAGAGCCATCATGGAAGCGATAAAATGGTGTTACCATTATATAGCACCGGAAACCAATCATGCTTCGCGTACGCACCAAAGTGAAATCCAGTCCTGTCCATGGGCTCGGGCTTTTTGCCGATCAATTCATCCCGAAAGGGACGATCACCTGGGAATACGACAGCACGTTTGATGTGGGGTTCTCCGAGGAGGACGTCAACGGCTTGGACGGCCTTCCTAAGGGTTTTCTCATGTTCTACTGCTATCTCGACAAAGACTTGAAGCGGTTCATACTCTGCGCTGACAATCAGCGGTATATCAATCACACCTCCGATCGCGCACTCGAGAACATCACGTCGACGCCGCGTCAGGATGTCGCCGAACGCGACATACAGCCTGGCGAAGAGATGCTCTGCGATTATCACAAGTTCGATGACGAGTATTTCAAGCGCCACGGCATCAGCCACCGCGACCTGAAGTGACCAGCCTTCCCCTTCTGAGGAAGAGAAGCGCGAGAACCGTTCCATTCACCGCGCACATATAGATGGGGTAGATTCCTATGTCGAATCTCCATGCGGTGATCGCAAGCAGGTTCAGGACGCAGGCGATGCAGGTGACGAACCAGGGAAGTACCTCTTCGCTCAAGGGATCGAGGTAGCTTTTCTTGATGGTGGGAAGCATCCCCAAGAAATCGATGAACACCGTGATAAGGAGCGCTATGAGCGCCACTCCCGAAATCCACCACAGGAACAGTCCGAAAAGCGCTCCGCCCGCGCAGAGAGAGTCGAAGAACGTCCACCCTTGCTGCCCGTACTTGAGCGAGAGGACGAAGGTGATGAAGGGTCCGATCACGTATGCAAGAGGCTGCCAGGCCGTCGCGCGTGCGCCGAGGCTGTAATAGCTTGAGAATATGATGAGGCTTACCAGCGTAAGGATGAACCAGGTCGCGCGATTCGGACGCGTCTTTCTACGCAGAATAGAGACGTAATACAAGAAAAAATCCACGAGCGAAAGCATGCCCGCGAGCATACCCAGGGCTTCGGGAACCGATATCATTGAGCCGAGCTGTCGGTAACGGTGAACGCTTCGAGCACCATATAGCGATAATACGTGATCGCGGCCGAAGCCAGTATCAGGATCAGGAAGCAGACGAGCAGTATCTTTGATCGCCTATCCATACGGGTTCTATACGAGGTTGTGCTCCGGATACCGGAGACCTCGCTTCACGAAGTTCGTCTCCACGTCCTGAAGTTCGAACCTTTTTTTGAAAAAATCGACGACGTACTCCATATCCATGCCGTTCTTGCAGGTGTAGACGTCGGCGGAAAGGAAGCGCCGTTTGGGGAAGGTATGAATGGAGATATGGCTTTCCGCGATCATGACGAACCCGCTCCATCCGCCAGGGTCCTTAACGTGATTATCCCCCGCGTGAACGACGATCGGCTGCTTAAGGGCGCGCATGTGGAGCTCCTTCACGAGATCTTTCAAAGCGCTCTTCACGATGCGCTTGCTATCGAGCTTCTTAGGATTCCCCTCGTAGCCATCTATGGTGATATGCTCTCCGAAATGCACGACTGACATGAAAATACTATACCACCGCTAATCCACACGTACGGAGGGCTGCCTGGAAATATGACGTACCATGAAAAAAGCGCCTCCTATTGAGCAGCTTTTACGAAGCCGACGAACATCTGACATAAATGGTACGCACCTCGCATCACCCGCTAGCCGCATTCCTATTCGCGGTGATCGCATTGTTTTTCGGTTTCCATCCGTTCGTGGCCTCTGCGGCCACTGGGGTTCCATGCCCCTATTCGTGGAACCTGAACCTGACACCAGGAAGCTCCAGCGATGACGTCCTCAACCTTCAGCGATTCCTGAATACGGATACCGATACGCTCGTGGCAGCCTCGGGTGCAGGATCCGCGGGCATGGAGACGCGGCTCTATGGCGGGCTCACCAAGAAAGCCGTATCGAAATTCCAGCAAAAATACGCTTCGGATATCCTTATACCTAACCACCTGAGCGCAGGAACAGGCATTGTCGGCCCGGCTACGCGCGCGAAACTCAATGCGCTCTGTACGGGAGCTACCGCACCCGCTCCGCAATCGGCTGCTTCTGCGCCTTCTTCCGCTTCTGTACAGGCCGCGCCTACGCAGCCGCCTCAGAGCCTCGCTCCGTCCGATGCGCTCTACGTGCCCTTTACGCGGTTTATGGTGACGGCGGGTCAGGACGATCTCACGATCACGAGTGTCGTCGTGCGCCGGAGCGGTGAAGGGAGCGATGACTCGTTCGCCGACGTCGGCATCACTGACGACACCGGGTACGAATTTACCTACGGCTACCTCAACGCGAACCATGAGGCGACCTTGCATGATCCCTTTACGGTGCCCGCAGGAACTTCACAGACTTTCACCGTCGTCGGAGACATGGCGTTCGATCTCTCCGGAGAGGATGGCGAGATGCCCGGACTTGATGTCGTTTCCGTTACGGCTTCAGAGCCCATCGCTGGTTCGTTCCCGATCTCGGGCACCGATCAGCGGATCAATAGCACGCTCGCTATCGGTTCCGCTTCCGCAACGATTTCCGGGAGCGACCCTCAGGCGGATCGTACGCGCTATGTCAGTGATACGGGTACTACCTTCTCCGGAATCCGGGTCATGGCTGGTTCAGCGGAGGACCTCCGCGTCAATTCCGTCACCTGGGAGCAATCAGGGAGCGCGGGCATGAATGACATCTCGAATATCACAACGGTGGTAAACGGCGTCTCCTATCCGACAACGACCGATGGCAGGTACTACACGTCTGTATTTCCTGAGGGGATCGTCATACCGCGAGGCGATTCGCTTGATCTCTCAGTGAAGGGAGATATAGGGACGACCGGCTCAAACCGAACCGTCAAATTCGATATCGAGAACGGCAGCGATGTCGATATTACCGGACTTACCTACGGCTTCAATATCTTCCTGGTCGCGGCGGATCACACCGATGTTTCCGGCAATTCCGTTTTTCTCACCTCCGATGGCACTCCCGATTCGAACGCCCTGCAGCCGTTTTTCTCTGGTTCGCAGGTTACTATCAGCCCGGGTGCGTTCTCCAATATCAGCAACTAAAAATGAATCCCGTCTTTACGCTTCCCCGCTCATTATGACCGTAATGAGCGGTTTTTATCGTTCGAGGAAGAAGATGCCTGCGATGGGCGCGACGAGCCATAGGAAATACGCGACCGGCGATACGAAAAGCGCGCGCGTCGGCGCATTGAAGGCGTAGATCTTCTCTAGAGGCAGGAGGTGGATGCCGATGGCGATGAGCATGCCCGCGACGAGTATCGAAAGGACGCCGGTCCGGAGAAGGCTTCGCGATGCACCCGCCATGAAGTTCGAAAGGCCGGAGAAGGCGATGCAGCCGAGGAACGCGAGGAAAAGGTACAGTGCGACGGCGATCCAAGGATCACTCAGATACGTCGTGCCGAACGGGAATGCCATATACAGCGGTATGGCGGCATAGAGGCCGGCAATGAGAGGCATCAGGCGATTCCTGCCGAAATAGAGAGAAAAACCCGCGACGATAGCCGCGAGCACGATGAATGCCAGGAACTCGGTCCCGAAATTCACTATGAAATCGAGTATCTGGTGGAACATGACGCCAAAATCCGGCGAAGAGGTATTCATAGAGACGTGATAATCCTAGCACGCAATCTACTTAAACGTCTTTGCGGGTGTGGCCAAACAAGAGCAACAGCCGAGGCGGGCTTCAGATGCCCTCGTTCTTGAGCTCAGAGAGAAGTTCCTTGGCTTCTTTGGAGAGTTTCTGCGGAAGCTCCACGCGTACGCGGATGAGAAGATCACCGCGCTTGCCGCGTTCGGCCGGCACGCCCTTCCCTTTCATGCGGAGTATCTCGTCCATCGAGCGTAGCGGCGGAACCTTCACGGCGATGGGGCCGTCAAGCGTGTCGAGCTTGTATTCGGAGCCCATGAGAGCATCGGTGATCTTGATAGGAAGATCCGTGACGATGTTCAGCCCCTCCTTGCGGAACTTGGAGTCTTGCCGCACGTGCACCTTCACGTAGAGATCGCCCGTCGCGCCGCCTGAAACCGCTTCGCCGAGGCCCGCCATACGGATGACCTGACCGTTATCGATACCGGGGGGTATGACGACCATGATCTCCTCTTCACGACGCTCGACTCCCGAGCCGTGGCAGGTCTTGCAGGGCTTTTCCGGGACGACGCGTCGGCCACTGCATGCGGAGCACGGAGAAGTGACCGAGAAAGTTCCAAAGGGTGAACGGCGCGATTCGACGATCTGACCCTTGCCGTTACAGGTCGGGCAGGTCTTCGTCTTCGTGCCCGGCTCAGCGCCGGAACCCGCACAGCGCACGCACGTCGAATCCTTCATGATGAGGACGCGCCGCGTCAGGCCGAAGATCGATTCCTTGAACGAGAGTTCGATGTCGATCGATATATCGCGCCCGCGATGCTGACGGCGTCCACCGAAGATGTCGCCGAAGCCGGAGAAGATGTCGTTGAGATCCACGTCGAACTCCGCTCCGTTCGCTCCCGCGAACTGCGAGAAGTCGAATCCATCGAAGCCGGATCCTCCGCCCGTGCTTTGGGCGCCCGAACCTGTGAATACGCGGCCATAGGCATCGTATTCCGCCCGCTTCTTATCATCGGAGAGGATGCTGTACGCTTCGCTCACTTCCTTGAACTTCGCCTCATCACCGCCCTTCTTGTCGGGGTGGTATTGGTGAGCGAGCTTCCTGAACGCCTTCTTGATGTCTTCTTTCGACGCTTTCTTATCGATGCCGAGGAGCGAGTAGTAGTCTTTTGATGTCATAGGTTCTCCCAGCGTATAGCGCCCGCATAAACTATGCAAGCATCATGAAGCGGATGTGAGAGGTTCTAGACAGATGAGAGCAATCAGACATCAGTCACGGGCGGCTCTTGTCCCTGAGATCCTTCCTCGGGCGGTTTCTGTTCGCTCCCTGGTTGAGCGGCATCGCCTGCAGGCTGCGAATTCTGCTGCATGTACTGTCCTATCTTCTGCATCTCGGTCGACAGGGTCTGCGTCGCGTTCTTGATGCCATCGAGGTCGCCGGTCTCACGGACCTCTTTCGCCTTCGCAATAGCGGCGTTCACGGCAACCTTCACATCCTCGGGGATCTTCGTGCCATGCTCCTGAAGCGCTTTCTCAGCCGTATAGACCATCTGATCACCGATATTCCGGGCCTCCGCCAGTTCCTTAGCTTTGCGGTCGGTATCCGCGTTCATGTCAGCGTCTTTCTTCATCTTCTCGATGTCGGCATCGGACAGCCCGGAGCGCGACTCGATGCGGATCGATTGCTCTTTATTCGTCGTTTTGTCTTTCGCGGTCACCTTAAGGATGCCGTTCGCGTCGACATCGAAAGAAACCTCTACTTGCGGAAGGCCACGCGGCGCAGGCGGTATGCCGTCCAAGATGAATCGGCCGAGCGACTTGTTATCGTTCGCCATCGCGCGCTCGCCCTGGACGATATGGATCTCCACGCTCGTCTGGCTGTCTGCGGCGGTCGAGAATACCTGCGAGCGCGAGGTCGGTATGGTGGTGTTCTTCTCGATGAGTTTCGTCGCGACGCCACCCATGGTCTCGATGCCGAGAGATAGTGGTATGACGTCGAGAAGGAGCACGTCCTTTACGTCGCCCTGCATGATGCCGGCCTGGATCGCGGCGCCTGCGGCGACGACTTCGTCGGGGTTGATGGAGCGATTAGGCTCTTTGCCGAAAAGCTTTTTGACTGCCTCCTGGATCGCGGGCATGCGGGTCTGTCCGCCGACGAGGACGATCTCCTGGATATCCGACGCGGCGAATTTCGAGGATTCGAGGACCGTCTTCGTAATGTCTATGGAGCGGTCGATGTATTCGCGCGCGAGGTCCTCCAAGGTCGCCCGGGTCATCTTCATAAGAAGATGCTTCGGGCCCGATGCGTCCGAGGTGATGAAAGGGATGTTGATCTCCGTCTCCATGGTCGAGGAAAGCTCGTGCTTGGCCTTTTCAGCGGCCTCGTCGAGGCGTTGGAGCGCTAAAGGATCATTCGTGATGTCTATCCCCGACTCTTTCTTGTAGGAATCGGCGATCCAGCGGACGATCTTCTGGTCGATGTCGCGGCCACCCATGTGCGAGTCGCCGCCGGTCGACTTGACCTCGATGACGTCATCCCCCACTTCAAGCACGGACACGTCGAAAGTGCCGCCGCCGAAGTCGTAGACGATGATCTTCTCGTCTTTCTTCTTGTTAAAACCGTATGCGAGCGCCGCAGCGGTGGGTTCGTTGATGATGCGCTTCACCTCCAGGCCGGCGATCTTGCCGGCGTCCTTCGTGGCCTGCCTCTGTGCGTCATCGAAATAGGCAGGAACGGTGATTATCGCTTCCGTGATCGGCTCGCCGAGCTTCGCTTCGGCGTCCGTTTTCAGTTTCTGGAGTATCATCGCCGAGATCTCCTCAGGGCGATAATCCCTATCGCCGAGGGTGACGAGCGTCCCGCCGCCGGGGCCTTCTTTCACCTTATAGGGTGCTGTCTTCACGTCTTTTTGGACGGCCGGGTCGGAGAGCTTGTGACCCATGAACCGCTTGATGCCATAGATGGTATTCGTGGGATTCGTCACGGCCTGTCGTTTCGCGACAAGACCCACGAGGCGCTCGCCGGTCTTCGATATAGCGACGACGGACGGCGTGGTGCGGTTCCCTTCCGCATTCTCGATGATGTGCGGCTCACCGCCCTCCACGATCGCCATTGCCGAATTCGTAGTGCCGAGATCTATGCCGAGTATTTTTGTCATGGTGATGGTGTTAGGTAGCCACTATTCTATAAAAAACTATCCGAAACGTGCAACTGCGACTTTCGCGGGACGGATGACTTTTTCGCCTATCTGCCATCCATTCTCGAGGAGTTCGGTCACGATGCCGTCTTTTTCTTCGTCGTCCGTCGTGACCGCGGTGATGGCCTCGTGTATGGCGGGATCGAACGACTGTCCGACAGCATCATCCCCGATCTTCTGAAGTCCCAAAGCTGTAGCGGCGGATTCGAGCTGTTTCACTATACCTTGGAAGCCGGGAGGCAATTCGCCATGCGCCTTCGCGCGCTCAAGCGCGTCGAATGCCGGAAAGAATGCCCCGACGGCGTCAGTAATGCCACGCGTACGATCTTCTGCTCGCTGTTCGGCGCTCCGGCGCGACAGGTTCACGTAATCGGCCTTAGCCCTCTGCCAGCCGTCGAGGTACTGCTGTTTCTCCTCATTCGCTTTCGCGAGGGTCTCGCGAAGGCTCTTGAGCTTATCCTTCAGCTTTGACGCTGTCGAACCTTCGCCTTCAAGCGATTCGTCGTCGGATTCGATCACGACATCGTCGTTGTCCATAGGGTTCAAGATACGGATTTATAGAGTCCGTTCAAGCGCTGCGGTCACCACTCTCGTCGCGACCCCGCCTCGCCTGTTTTCCGAAGCGGAAAACATGGCTCCGGCCGTCCAAACGTCAAGAAAAAACGAAGCAGTTCGCTTTTTCTAGCGTTTTGACCACTGCGGAGCCTTGCGGGCTTTGACGAGGCCTGGCTTGCGGCGCTCCTTGGCGCGGGGATCGCGCTTGAGGTGACCTGCTTTCTTGAGAGGCGTGCGTGCGGAAGCGTCATGCACGACGATCGCGCGCGCGATTCCGTGACGGACCGCATCGGCCTGACCGGCGATACCGCCGCCTTTCACGACCGCGGTTATCGCGAACTTCTTCTCATGGAGGGAGAGCGGGAGTACCGCGTTGCGCGCGAGCTCGGGAGTCGTGAAGTACTGGTCGAGTTCCTTGCCGTTCACGGTGATGGAAGGCTTGGCGCTTTCAGAAAGGCGTACGCGCGCCGAGGCGGTCTTCCTTCTGCCGACGGTCTCTATGTATTTTGCGGTTGCCATAGGTTATTTGACGATAGAAAGGCGCTTAAGGATGTTCGGGCGTAGGCGGTTGTTCGGTATCATGCCGCGCACCGCATGAAGGATGATGACCTCGATCCCGCGGCGCTCGGCAAGGTTCTCCAGCTTCTCGAGCTTGAGGCCTCCCGGATACTGAGAGAACCGCTTGTAGACCTTGTTGGCGCGGGTCTTTTCAGGGATAGAGACCTTCGACGCGTTCGTGATAGTCACGGTGACATCAGGCATCAGGTGCTTCGCATAGGCTACGGAATTCTTGCCGGTGAGGATATGTGCGGCCTCAGAGGCAACGCGGCCAAGCGAACGACCGGATGCGTCTATCGTGTATGCTTTCGTCCCTGTTTTCGTCTGTGTCGCCATATTATTTTACGAATTCTATGACCGCGCTCTTTCTTCCGTCAGAAGCGCGCTTTACGACTTTCGTGATGCGAGTGTAGCCACCCTGGCGCGCCTTGTAGCGCGGTCCGAGGTCGTCCATGAGTTTCTTCGCAACCGCTGTGCGGCCGCCGAGGTCGGCGGTAAGCGCGCGGCGAGCCGAGAGAGAACCGGACTTCGCTTTCGTGATCATAGCCTCCACGTACGGGCGGATCTCCTTAGCACGCGCCTCGGTCGTGAGAATCTTCTCGCGAAGGATAAGCGCTTCCGCAAGCGAGTTTACGAACGCCTTCCTGACGTCTTTCTTCCTCCCGAATATCCTGCCTTTCTTGTGATGCTGCATGATCGTGATTCAGACCTTCAGCGAGATGCCGTAGCGCGAGAGGGCCGTCTTTATCTCATCCACCGCTTTCTCGCCGACGCCTTCGAGCTGAAGGATGTCCTCTGCGGATTTCCGCGCCAAGCCGCCGAGCGTGCGGATACCGGCATTCGTGAGCGCGTTCATCGTGCGGGTCGAGAGCTCGAGCGTATCGATGCGCGTCTTCATGACGTCTTCGCGCGCCTCATCGGCGAGCGCAGCAGATTCTGCTTCGCTCGGCGCGGGCGTCTCCTCCTTGAAGCCGACGACCGCCTTGAGCTGCTGGATCATGGTGGTGATGGACTGTTCGAGAGCCTCACGCGGCGTGAGGGTGCCATCAGTCTCGATAGTGATACGCAGACGGTTGAAATCGGTACGATCGCCGACGCGCATATTCTCGACTTCGTAGTTCACACGGCGGATCGGCGTGAAGACCGCGTCAAGCGCGATCATGCCGATGTCCACGCGCTCTTTCTGGATGATCTCCTTCGGCACGTAGCCCAGGCCTGTATCCACGACGAGCTCGGCTTCGATGCGCGCGCTTTTATCGGTCAACGTAGCGACATGCTGGTCAGGATTCAGGATCTCGACCTGTCCAGGAACGGAAATGTCCTTCGCGGAAAGCGCGCTCGCGCCCTTCCCGGAAAGCGTGAGCGTGTGCGGTTGATTATCGAGGATGCGGATGCGGACCTTCTTGAGGTTCAGGATGATGCCGATGACGTCTTCTTTGACGCCTGAGATCGTCGAGAACTCATGGGCGACCCCGTCGATCTTGACGGAGACAACGGCCGCTCCCGGGATGGACGAAAGGATGATGCGGCGGAGCGAATTGCCGAGCGTATGGCCGTAACCCGGATAGAGCCCGTCTATCTCGAAAGTGCCGGTCGTGCCCGATTCCGAGACGACGCGAGGCTTTGAAGGCAAGGTGATGGAGTAATCCATAGAAAAAAAGTGACGGCTACTAATGTGTTATTAACGGGTGTAGTACTCGAACACGGCGCCGATGTCGGCGGTCGTATCCTGGGCTTCGAACGCCGGAGCCGATTGGAGCTTCCCTTCGAACGTAGAAGGATCGAAGGAGACCCACGAAGCCCAGCGGAATTCCTTGAGCGTCTCAGGAAGTACTTGGAAAAGGGCGCTTCCCTTCGAGCCTTCGCGCACGGATACGGAGTCGCCGGCTTTGACCTGGTACGACGGGACTGTGACGCGCTTTCCGTTCACGAGAAGGTGTCCATGCGAGACCATCTGGCGAGCCATGCGGCGGGTCGAGGCGAGGCCCATGCGGTATGCGACCGCATCAAGACGAGACTCAAGGAGCGCGAAAAGCGTCCCCTGAGGGTTCTCGTGGCTTTCAAGCGCTTTCGTCACGTACGAGGAGAACTGCTTCTCGGTTAGCCCGTACGTCAGGCGCAGCTTCTGCTTCTCGATGAGCTGGCGGTTGTAGTCGGAGATGTTACGGCGGCCCTTCTTCTTGTTCGCGAGCGAACGTTCACGCGAGAGCGCGAACGCTTTCGTCTGGCATTTCTCGAATATCGAGGAGCCGAGGCGCTTGCAGATCTTGTAGCGTGGTCCGAGTTTCATATGGTTATACGCGACGAGGCTTCTTAGGCTGCGGGCCGTTATGCGGTACAGGCGTGACGTCGTGGATGGCGTTCACCTGGATGCCCTTCCCCGCGAAGGCGCGCAGCGCCGACTCGCGGCCTGCGCCGACGCCCTTGATAAACACTTCCACTTCCTTCACGCCGATGGTCGCGGCCTTCTCGCCGATGACTTCTCCGATCTTTGCGGCAGCGAACGGTGTCGATTTGCGGTTTCCGGTGAAGCCCAAGGAGCCTGAGGAAGACCACATGACGACGCCGCCCTTGGTATCGGCGAGCGAAACACGGGTATTGTTGAAAGTCGATTCGATGTAGAGGGTCGCGTGCTCCAGGTGTTTTTTTGCCACCTTCGAAAGAGCCCGATCCCGCTTGCCGGAATCGACCCCGCTGCCCTGCTTCCTTAAGATGCGTCGTTTACCCATGGTTTATGTCTTCTCAAGCTTACGGCGGCCCGAACCCATGGTCTTCCTGACGTTGCCGCGGACGGTGCGCGAATTGGTCTTCGTGCGCTGTCCGCGCGTCGGGAGCCCCTTCATATGGCGAAGGCCGCGATAGGCCTTGATATCCTTGAGGCGCTTCACGTTGCCGCCTACTTCGCGGCGAAGATCGCCTTCGATGGTGAAGCCTTCGACGATGGTGCGGATCAGCTGTTCCTTTTCAGGCGCAAGATCCTTTGCCGCGCTCGTCCCGCTTACACCGGCCTTGTCGAGCACTTCTTTCGCACGCGTAGGCCCGATGCCGTATACCGCGGTGAGCGCGATAGAAAGATGCTTGTTATCGGGAATGGTGACGCCAGCGATACGCATAAATTAAAAAATCCTCAGGATGAGTTGGGTATATTAGTAGCCTTGGCGCGCCTTGCGGCGGGGATTGCGCTTATTGATCCGGTACAAGCGGCCACGACGACGGACGATCTTATCGCCTGCCTGCTGGACCTTCAGTGATGCGAGTACTTTCATGGGTTTATGTATCAGAGCCGACGTACGACGCGCGCCTTGCCCCCATACGGGTCCAAGACGAGGGATACCTTATCGCCGACGAGGACGCGGATCCTGTGGAGCCGCATCTTGCCCGCGAGATAGGTCAGTATCTCCTCGCCATTCTCAAGGGTCACTCGAAAGAGTGCGTTCGGGAGAGACTCGGTGACGACACCAAGCTTTTCCTCCGTATCTTTCGCGCGTACCATTTGATCGTGGCGGATTCCGGATGGGACTTGGCTATAATACCGGAATAGATTAAAAGCGTCAACAGCGCGTCAATTGGCTGTCCCGGTATTCCCGCTTCCTGCGGGCGTCGCCTCTTTAATCTCGATCTTTTTGGTGTCAGACGGTATGCCGGTCCTCCAGAAGGGGTAGATCTTTACATCGATGTTCGATATCGCCGGATAGCTTGGAAGGACGTCTTTTATGTCTTTCTCGTTCTTGCCGGCGAGGTCTTTTTCAAGCTGGTTTTGGTCGAAAGAACCCACCAGATCTGCACTTCCAGACACGGCGAGCTGTATCGGGGCGCTGTTCCCCACGTCCGCCGGATCGGTCACGGTCACATGGATGTCGTTAGGGTTAGAAACCGTCAGGGGCCCTGTGTAAGTGACCTGGGCAGAGCTCGCCATGGAGCGAGCGATCCCTGCGTCGCTTACCGCAGGCGCGGTCGCGGTTCCAGAGACAGAGATAGTCGCATTGTTCCCATTCACGGTATCAGGGTTGTCGGTATATGCGGTGACCACGGTGTCGCTGAAGACCAGAGTTCCTTGGGGAGCTTCGGCAGAAAGTTTGGAGCGAAGCGAACGGTCGAGTTCTGCTTTCAACGCATCTTCAGTCTGCTGGCGAAGGCTCGGATCGACGACAGCTTGATCGCCGATGAAGCCCCCCGCCATAGCTGCGGTCGACTTGGCGTACACGCCTGAATATTGCGGAGTTCCCTGGAGTCCGGGGATGTTAAAGGTGCTTGGGCCTACGTTATAGCTGTCACCGGCCTGGTCCGCGTAGACGACTGCTTGTACCGTGCCAGGCACTTTCGTGCCTCCGCTCGTCGTATAGCCCGGAATAACCACCGCATCATGGATACGGAATATGAGCCCGTTAGAGGTCGAGAAGCGCGTATTGGTGATAAGCCGCTGAGAAGAGGCCGAGTATGAGTTGTAGATGGTGATCGTGCCGGAAGCGTGATTCTCGACGTGCTGCGAGCCGGAAGTGGCGACGGTTTTCGTTACCGTATCGGTCGCGGTGACCTTCTGGTACGGCAACGTATCGCTCGAGGTAGCCGCCTGGAATGTCGCGTTAACGTTTGCGGTAAACGTGTAGGGAGTGACCGTCACGTAGGCGCGATAAAAGATCGTCGAGATGACGGCGACCGCGATGCCTATGAGGAGGATTATTGCCGCGATGACTGTCGCAAAACTTCCGAAGCCGCTCGGCCGTTTGGGATTGATGGGAGGCTCTCGGCGCGGGGGCTCCTGCGGCGGCTCTCGAGGAGGCGGTTCTATAGGTCCTGATACCGGTGGTCGTAGCGGACGCGAGCGTGTCGGAGGAATGATGTCTTGAATGCTCCGATGTGCCATAGAGGCATTATACAGGTCCCGAGCAGGCAAAGAAGCTGAGCCGTATTGCGTGTGTGAAAATCCTCGGCTCAAGGATCTTCCGTAATTATTCCAAAGACTCCTTTTCGGTGCCGAAGGAAAGCGCCTCGAGCGACAGGAAGGCATCAAAGACCGCGTCATCGCCGAGGGTTACCGAATGAGCGAAGAAATCTGGCATGAGGAGCACCGGCCGTGAAGATGATGGCGACGAGCGGAGCGAAAATACCCGCTCAAACCATGAAAGCGGCTCCTTATCGCTTGCGATGAATACCATCCTTGGCATCGGAAGCCGCATCGACGCCGCATCAAGGACGCGATCGTAGTTCCCGTTCCATGAGGCGGCGATGGCGGAGAAGGTTTCGGAAAATCTGCTCGCCTCTTCGCCTGAAAGCTGTCCTTTCGCGAAAAGCGTGAGACGCGAGGAGGCATCAGCAAGGCTCCCCCCATCAGCCGCGCGCCGGATGAATGTCTGCGTCCCCTCCGGGAATGAGGACAGGAAGGCGGGGTCGCCCCCCGACGCGATGAGAATATCGCTCACTTCCCCACCGGCATCTATGAAGACGAAGCTCTCCGCGCCTTCGATCGAGCGCAGCGCGATGAACGAAACGAACGGGAACGTATGGAAGGTACGTGCCGCATGCGGAAACGCGTCTTTCAAAATATTCTCTACGCTTTCGATGAACGCGGCGTCCCCTTCGCTTTCATAGAGATGTATCGCGAGATTCTTGCCACGGACCGTCTTCCGGAGCTCGGTCGCGTAGCCGTTCACATAGATGCGGCTTACGAGGGATTCGATACTCCGCCGTCCGGCGCGCACGGTTTTGGCTTCCTCGCTGCGGTGCTTGCCTATGGCGTGATGCACTGTTGCTCTGCCGATGCGGAGCGGTTTTTCCGAATCTGAAACGATAATCTTAGCCTCGGCCGCATACCATGGTGCAGCTAAAACAACCCGCACGCGCTCAGGGACCGGAGCGCTTGGCAGCGCCGCGACAGCCTCTTTGAGGGCTTTGATAGCGAATTCTTGTATGCCGGAGCGGCCGGCCTCTGACCGGCTGCCCAGATTGACGCGCTTTACGTATGAAAGGACCGGTTTGAGGCCTGGAGCTCCTGTAGAAAAGCACGCACCGACCGATGCGCTTCCGATGTCTATGATGAGCTCAGTATGCTCGCGCGGATGCTCTGCCACGAGGGATATTGTAACCCCTCGTTTACCTGCCTATGAGCGACATCAGGAAAGCTCTAATGCTTCTCCCGTCGCGGGCAATGAGCGAAAGTAAGCTCGGTCCACGTTCTTCGCCTGCGGTTTCAGGCTGAGAATCTGGCGCCGCTCTCAATTTACGTGCGGAGTCTCGATGATATCGAGCCGATACCAGATCTCCATCGGATTCGGCGTCCTGCTCCAGCTGGCGAAACCGCTGTCTAGAAAGCCTGAGCATTTCATCGTTGCTCATATAATTATTTGAAGAGGTTCAATAGCTTCGATATAAAGTTTTCGCCTCGGGATAGCGGACGTCTGTAATTGCGTCGATCCATGCCGGCCGCCATGTGATGTTGATATCGGAGAGGATCCGGCTTACCGCTCGCTGAGTCTTCGAGAAAACTAAACCGCTTGTGTGCGCGCGCCGAGGTGTGTGTCGGAAGGTATGAGGTCAATGTTATTTCGATGGCTCCCATATTTCGGATATCGGTATACTCCTCCTAATACACCAGTCAAATGACTTATGCACTTCAAGATGAAGTGGGGTCATTATATATGAAAATTTGGATTTGTCAAATCCTACTGAAGCACCCCTTTGATGCGCCGTATTCCTTTAGCCACAGCCTCTTCTTTCTGGATCTTGAAGCGCTTACCGCCCTCTTTTAGCTCTTTGGTGTTCGACACATGCGGGCCGCCGCAGAATTCTATCGAGAACACCTGGGTGAACTTGGGATCGGCATCAGTCGCCTCTTTGGGGCCGACGGAATAGACGGATACCATCTCGGGATATTTGACGCCGAACTCGTGTTCCGCGCCGAGCTTTTCGGCCTCCTCTTTCGGCATGACTGTACGGATGACGGGAAGCTCAGATTGAATCTGTTCGTTGACCAGTTGCTCCACTTCCTCCTTCTGCTCAGGAGTCATCTTGTTGGGGTATGAGAAATCGATGCGCAGGCGTTCCGACGTGATGTTGGAGCCCCTCTGATGAACGTCCGGTCCGAGAACCTTCCGCAATGCGGCGAGGAGGATGTGGTGCGTCGTGTGGTAGCGCACCGTTTGAACCGAATGATCAGCAAGGCCACCGGCAAATTTCTGCGCCGCTCCGGCGCGTGAAAGCTTCTGATGTTCTTCCATGCGCTTCTTAAACGCATACTTATCAATAGAGATACCTCGTTCCATAGCGAGCTCTTCGGTCACTTCGAACGGGAATCCGTAGGTGGTGAAGAGCGTGAACGCATCCTCGTCGCTGAGCGTGCCGTCGACAGCGAGCTTTTCGAATTCGCGCATACCGGTCGAGAGCGTCTTCCTGAATTGAGCTTCTTCGTCGTGGAGATGCTCGAGAATAGAGGGGCGGAGCGCATCGAGCTCAGGGTACTGTTCTCGATAGGAGGCGATGAGACTCTCAGCGATACGGCCGAATACCTTCGGGTCGCAGCCGAGCTTGTCGAGATGGCGCACCAGACGCCTGATGAGGCGACGCAGGACGTATCCGCGCTCGTTGTTCGACGGGATGACGCCGTCTCCGAGCATGAAGATGGCGGCACGCGCATGATCAGCGACGATGCGGAACGAAGTCTTGTAGGCGCCATCGTCATAGTGCTTTCCGGAAGCCGCAGCAAGCTCGCGGATGATGAGCTGGAAGACGTCGATGAGAAATACGTCGCCGACCCGGTTCGCGGCGGCCGCGATACGCTCCAGACCACCGCCGAAGTCGACGTTCTTCATCGGGAGTTCCTCGAACGAGCCATCCTCCTTCTTCAGATACATCATGAATACGGAGTTCGCGATCTCGATAAAACGTCCGCAGTCGCAGTTCGGATGACACTCGTTGCCGTATTTCGGATCGTGAGGCGTGCCGAAATCGTAAAATACTTCGGAATCAGGGCCTCCCGGCTCCCCTGCGGGCATCGCTGACGGCGCGCCTGCGCGTGACCACCAATTCTTCTTGGCGTCGTAATAGAAGATGCGGCCGCCCTGCATGCCGGCCTTGCCTCCCTCCTCTTCAGAGCCGATGATCACTTCCTTGGCGTCTATGCCCTTCTCGGCGAAAAGGCGCTTCCAGATCGCTGCTGATTCAGTGTCCTGCGGGATCTTGAGGCTCTCATCGCCCGCGAATGTGGTGACATACAGCCGGCTCGGATCCGCACCGACTATGTCGACAAGGAACTCGAAAAGCCAGGGAAGCTGTTCCGTTTTGAAATAGTCGCCGAACGACCAATTCCCGAGCATCTCGAAGAACGTCGTATGGCGGTTGTCCCCGACTTCCTCTATGTCTTGCGTACGGAGGGATTTCTGCGAATCCGCCACTCGCGTACCCATGGGGTGCGGAGTGCCGAGAAAGTACGGCAAAAGCGGCTGCATTCCGGACGAAACGAACAGCGTCGTCGGATCGTTCTCGGGAACCAAGGAGACCGACGGGAGGATCTGGTGGCCGCGGGCTCTGAAAAAATCCAGATATTTCGAACGTACTTCGTTCAAAGTCATCGTGAAGGCTATCGTATCATTTTTTGGAGAGTCAGGCGCTTTGCGGGATACTGTGCCTATGAAAACAGGAAGGAAGGGTTGGGGCTTCGATACCGAGACTATAGACGAGTCCGCCAGGCCTCAGGATGATTTCTTTCGTTACGCGAACGGCCGATGGCTCAATACCACGAAACTTCCCAATGACGAATCTCGCTGGGGCAGTTTCGTTATCCTGCGTCACAAGACCGAGCTCGAACTTAAGGCGATCGTATCCGACCTGCTCCGAAAAAAGCGCTTAGCGAGCGGTTCCGAAGGACAGCTGGTCCGTGACATCTACCGCGCGGCGCTCGATATGAAAGCGCGGAACGCTCGAGGAACTGCGCCTCTCGAGGCCTGGCGGAAACGGATACGGGATATCGCCTCGCGTGATGACCTCCTCGCGTATATCGCAGAATCCCATCGTGCCGGCATTTCCGGCGCATGGAACTTCTATATCGACCAGGATTCCAAGCGGAGCGACCGCTATCTCCTCCATTTCTATCAAGGCGGGCTTGGGCTTCCTGATCGTGATTACTATCTGGGCTCGAACGCGGAGCAGGTCCGTATCCGCAAGGCCTATGTCCGTCATATCGAAAAGCTCCTCGCGCTTGCGGGCGCGAGCGAGGCCGAGGCCGTTCGTGCACGCGCGACGATCATCAGGTTCGAGACCGCTCTCGCGAAGGCATGCATGAAGAAGGAGGACGCGCGCGATGTCGATAAGACGTATCACAAGTATCGGCTCTCGGCGTTCGAGAAAGACGCGCCGATCGGCTGGAAACGCTATCTTCCTCTCGCGGGACTTCCGGTTGTCAGCGAGGTCATAGTCGCTCAGCCGAAGTTCTTCAAGGCGGTTTCCGGAATGCTTTCTCGCGTGCCGCTCAACGAATGGCAAACGTATCTCGAATGGCAGCTCATCAATGATTCGGCGGGACTCCTTTCACAACCGTTCGTGGATGAGAATTTCGATTTCTACGCTCGTACGCTCACCGGCACGAAAGAGATGCGCGCGCCCTGGCGCCGGGCGCTTTCAGCCGTGAACGGCTCCGTGAGCGAAGCGCTCGGCAAGCTCTATGTGGAGAGGTATTTCAGTGCCGACGCTAGGCGCCGGATGGATCGCCTCGTCTCCGGTCTCTTCGACGCGTACGAAGCGCGTATAAGGGCGCTCGATTGGATGGGGCCCTCTACGAAGAAGAAGGCGGTGAAGAAGCTCCGCCAGATGACGCGCAAGATCGGCTATCCGTCGCACTGGAAAGGCTATCGAGGACTCAGCATCGAGGCGGATGATCACTTCGGCAATATGATGCGCGCGCATACCTTCGGTCATCGCCGCGAGGTGAAGAAGCTGGGCAAGCCGGTCGACCGGAAGGAGTGGTTCATGAGCCCCCAGACCGTGAACGCCTACTGCAGTTTCAGCATGAACGAGATCGTCTTCCCTGCCGCGATACTTCAGGCGCCGTTCTTCTCGCCGACGGCCGACGACGCGGTGAACTATGCGGCCATAGGCGCGACCATCGGGCATGAGATGACGCACGGATTCGACGATCAGGGTTCAAAGTTCGACGGCAGCGGCAACATGAAAAGCTGGTGGACGGCTGCCGATCGGAAACGCTTCGAGAAGAAGGCAGAACTCATCAGGAAACAGTTCGACCTTTACGAAGCGGCTCCCGGTGTCAACGTGAATGGGAAACTTACGCTCGGAGAGAATATCGCCGACCTCGGCGGCCTTTCGATCGCCTATGACGCGTACCAGAAGCATCTCGTGAAGACCGGCCGCAAGAACATAGACGGCTTTACGCCCGAAGAGCGTTTTTTCCTCGGCTTCGCGCAAGCGGAGCGTGAGATCGCGCGCGAAGAATTCCTCAAGATGATCGCGCTCGTGGACCCTCATTCTCCTGCCCCGTTCCGGGTGAACGGGCCTCTTTCGAATTTCGAACCGTTCTACCAGACCTTCGGCGTGAAGGAGGGCGACGTTCTCTACCGTACGTCACGTGAACGCGCAAAAGTCTGGTAGCCGAGAGCCTTACAGCCAGTCGATAGGCTTTTCCCCGTATTGCTCAAGATATTCGTTCGTTCTACTGAACGGCTTCGAGCCGAAGAACCCGTGTGCGGCCGAGAAGGGCGACGGGTGCGCAGACTCGATGACGAGATGCTTCGTGCGATCTATGTGCACACCCTTTGCTTTAGCGTAATTGCCCCAGAGGATGAAGACCAGGTGCTCGCGCTTTTCTGAAAGCGCGCGGATGATTGCATCCGTAAATTCCTCCCAGCCTTTCCCCTGATGAGAACCGGCTGAACTCGCGCGCACGGTCAAGGTCGCGTTCAGAAGGAGCACGCCCTGCATGGCCCACCGCGTAAGGTCGCCGTCAGTATGCTGAAGGGGCTCTCCAAGATCGGATGCTATCTCTTTAAAGATGTTCTGGAGCGATGGCGGCACGGCCATCTTCGCGTCTACCGCGAACGAGAGCCCATTTGCCTGCCCTTGCCCATGATACGGATCCTGGCCGAGAATGACCACTTTCACCTTGTCGAACGGCGTGAGATCGAGGGCGCGAAAGATGAATTTCGGCGGCGGGAATATGATGCGTTCCTGATATTCGTTTTTGACGAACTTTGCGAGTTCAGCGAAATACGGTTTCTCGAACTCATCACCGAGCGCCTCCTTCCACGACGGCTCAAGGCGAACGTTCATATGTCCGAACGGACATCACTAAGCCGTCTTTTTCTTGAACGGATTGAAGAGGAACCGTTGCGGTATCTGATTCGTGCTGAAAACATTCTCGAGATAGACCCGATACTGCCCGACCGCTTCGATTTCGGCTGGATCGCGAGCGCTCCTCTCCATCGCTTCGAATGCATCCCAGCATGAATGAGCTGCAGGAAGGCGCTTTGCGAGCATGTCAGGGGTGGCATCCGCAGCCGCGGCGCTCAAATAGACGCCCTGGAATTTGTCGAGCGCAGCGATATATGCCGCCCTGTGCGCTGCGTATGTCTGTGGGATTTCGTTAGATTCGCTCATGAATGATTAGAGAGCGCCCTCTTTCCTCAAGAGAGCCGCTTTGTCTTTCGTACCCTGCAAGCCATTATATCCTCCGATAGAGCCGTCAGCGCGTATCACCCTGTGGCAAGGCACTTTCTTGTCCTGATTCGCTGCCATGATGGCACCTACTGCGCGTGCGGCGCCGGAATGGCCCGCGCGAGCTGCGACTTCGCCGTATGAAAGGGTCTTGCCTTTCGGTATCTTCTTGACGACTGTTATGACGCGAGCCTTAAAATCATTCGAAAAGCGTGCGTGCATGCTTAGACGTTTTAGCCATCTTCGTAATCGGTGCAGGATCAGTGTCGTTCGCCGTTCCTTCGACAGATACTGTAACGCTCCGGACCGCCTCACGATAGGTGCAATAATCGCAATTGGCTCCCGGAGCGGGTATGGCGCCGCCGTCGAGGCAGGTCTTGATCTTCGCGAGCGCACCCTCTATCCAATCGGCATTGCCCGTATAAGGGATAATCTTTACGTCAAACTCCAACTTGCCATCGAACGCCTCGCGGTCGGTCTTCCCGTTTACGTATACGAAGTAGCCGGTATCTGAAACGGTGAAGCCGTTCTGCCGTAAGAGCCATTGGTACACCTCCATCTGCCGCTTGTAGCCGCCCTGCCACTCAGCATCGAGGGTGACTTCTCCCTCTTTGGACGTCGCTTTGTAATCGACCACGTGGATGGTGCCTTTTCCATCGGTCCAGATGTCGTCTACCGCGCCTGAAACGGTGAAGCCGGTCGGCTCATGGCGATGTTCGACGCCTTTGAAGTTGTCGCGCCAGATGTCCATCTGCGGATGCTGGAACGGAACGAGCGAAAGCTTGTAATGCGCGACCAACGGATGCGTCGAGGCGGCCGCACGATGGATGTCGAACTCCTTTTTCAGAAGCTTGTCTACTGCCGAGTTAAGGCTGAACGGGTAGCCTGGCGGCCGCGCGGTCCCGAGCTTGTTATCGACGTAGAAACAGCGAGCACATTCGACGAAGAGATCTATCTTCGAGCGCGAGAGGCGCCAGTTCTTGCCGCCGTAGTTCCATGCGGGATTGCGATGCGGCTTGTAGTACTGCGACATCTGTCGATTATATCGCAGATGCCGCCTCAGAGCGTCAGCCGACATTGCAAAGCATCTGGGACTCAGCAATGGCAGCGGCCTGCTTTTTAGAGCTCAGGCCAAGCGTGCGGAGCGATTCCGGCCTTTCGGCGATCGAGTGGCAGAGCGTCACGCCGTCGGCGATAAGACGCGTTTTTTCAGCCGATGAGAGCGTGGTCATGACGGTCACCGGGTAAACCCCTGTTTCGCGGATAAGCGCCGAGATGCCAGCGGCATCAGGAAAATCCCACCCAAGAAGGCGGATGCCTGAGCAGGATGCGTATTCGATGGCGTGCGAGGTGAATTTTGTATTCGTGATGAGCCAGCCTTCGTCGATACCGCTCTTTTCGCCGCGATCTTCCGCGCCCCACTGGATATCCCAGAAACGCGCGCGGACATAGAGCGCGATCTTCACGTCAGTCTTATAGCCGGGCGTGTTGTGAAATTTGAGCTCCGCGCCGATAGCATGGCCATCTTTTTTCATGACGACGTCTACTTCGTGCTCGACGCAGCGGCCCTTCACGATGACATCGTAGGTCGTCTCGTAGCCTTTCGCATGCATGAGCGCGGCGATGTAGCGTTCGAATGGAAAACCGGTCGGCCCGAGCTCGAGGATGGCGCGGCGCATCGAGTAGCGGGCGGCAGCGATCCGCTCCTCGGAGTGAAGTATCTTGAATGCTTCGCGATAGATGCCGGTCGTCGTCATCCCGTCTTTGACTGACGCGCTCACTCGCTGCGCAACGTCATCGGCAAGCGCTTTGTCCGTCCCCGCCTGCTCGAGGGAGCGTCTCAGCTTGTCAGGCTCGTATGCTTCTGGAGAGCCGTCGCCTTTTACGATCGTAGGCATAGAGCAATCATACCTCTAACTGGAGAATGCCTGTATAAAAGCTATCTACGCGATTACCGCGCCGCCAAGGCATATCTCGCCTTTTTTATCATAGACAACAAGCGATTGCCCGGGAGCGATGAGATGCGGTTCATGGAAAATGACCTTATTGTCCCGGATCCGCGACGTGATGAGCGGCTGGCGATAGCGATAGCGCACCAAGAGCGGCTCGTCGTCGGGCGCCTCGGAGATCCAATTCTCTCGCACGAGCGCATGTTCTTTCTTTGCCTCCTCACCAAAAGGCTCTTCCGAAACAATCAGTTCGTTCTTCTCCATGTTCTTCCCGACGACATACCGTCGGCTCGAACCGGATGCCCGCACATGCTGGCCAAGCGTGTAGAACCAAGCGCCATCGTGCGAACCGGCCTCGTTCCCCTTCTCATCCCGCATGACACCGGGCGTGACCGGAAGATAGCGCTTCAAAAACGCCTCCATATCTACATGGCCGAGGAAACAGAGACCCTGCGAATCAGGACGCGAGGCGTTGGGAAGCTTCGCCTCGAGTGCCAGCTTCCGTACGTCGTTCTTTTCACGCGCGCCGACGGGAAACAGCACGTGCGCAAGGTCGTCTTGCGTCAGCGTCCAGAGGAAATATGTCTGATCTTTTTCCCGGTCGGCCGATGTTTTCAGATGCCACTTCTCTCCTTCTCTTTCTCTGATGGCGTAGTGCCCCGTCGCGATAGCATCCGCTCCGTCTGCTTTAGCCTTTTCCCAGAATGCACCGAACTTGATGGCGCGATTGCACATGACATCGGGATTCGGCGTGCGGCCAGCGCGATACTCCGCGATGAAGTAATCGACGACTTCTCGCTTGTATGCTTCTTCCAGATCGTACGTCTTGAAAGGGATGCCAAGATGCGCCGCGACGCGCATGGCTTCGAGACGGTCGCGAACGCCGGTGCAGGGCAAAAAATCGGGCTCCCAGCCCTTGATAAAGGCTCCGACGACGTTATACCCCTCTCGCTTGAGAAGGTACGCGGATACGGCGGAATCGACACCGCCGGAGAGACCAACGAAGACGGTCTTCATCAGACGAGTCTACAGCAAAATTATAGCGAGCCGAAATCAGGCGCTTTCCTTTCGAGGCTGAGCAATCAAGGTAGGGACATGCATGCGGAGCTTCCTGCACTTTTTGTTTTCACAATACCTACTTCGCTTAGAATTCCCAATCCAGTCGCAAAATTGGCAGTTCCAACTTGGAAAATCTAAGTCTGGCTTTTCCCTGTTCCCGTCGCGCACCAGCTGTACGTACTCTCTCATGATTATCAGGCATCCTAGCTCCGAAACCGCACTCGTCAATAGGGGTCAGTGCAAAGCTTTTTGTATGTTCCCCTGATGCTGCGCGAACGTGGCAGCGTAGTAGATGTTCCCCTCCTTATCGGTCACGTAATAGAGATACGGCGTCGCTATGGGCGTGATCGCTGCTTGTATGGAGGCAACCCCTGGGTTACCGATAGGTCCGGGCGGCAAGCCCGTGTGGATGTACGTATTGTAAGGCGAGTCTATCTTCAGATCGGCAGGCGTCGGCGCGTAGCCGCTTTTACCGAGGATGTACCCGAAGACCGAATCGACCTGAAGCGGCATGCCGTTCGCTAGGCGTTTCCATAGGATGCCCGCTACTATCTGACGCGTCTCAGGCTGCCGCGCTTCCTCCTCAAGGATCGACGCCATGATTATGACGTCGGATTCCGGGTGTCCGAACGCGGCGATTTGCTGCCGGAGAGGAGCCAGGTGTTGTTCGTACTCCGCGCGCATCGTTGAGATCACCTTCGCCGGGTCTGATCCCGGCATGATGAAGTAGGTATCAGGGAAAAGCGTGCCCTCATAGGGCTTGGCGAGCGTATAGAAACTGTTCGCATCAAAGTCTGGAAGCGCGCGTTTGAGTATGCCCGCCATCTCGAGCGCGGTCGAGCCTTCCGGAAAGGTCACCTTGATAGGCGTGAGCTCCGTTTTCCCTTCTGCGAGCCGATGCGCGATCGTAAAGAGCGACTCAGGCCTTGAGAACGCATAATCATTGGCAACGATGCCGTGCGGGTATACGAGCGCGATGACCTTTCCAAAGAGCGTTGCGTTCCGTATCACGTGCGCGGATACGAGAATGGCCCCCGCCTCACGGACGCTCGTGCCTGCCGGTATGCTCACCACCGCGCCTTTAGGGAAATCAGTCGGAGGGCTCAAGAATATCGCAAAGATGAGCGCGAGTACGCCCAGGGCCCACACTGCGGCAAACAATACTCCCTTCCAGAGCGGACGAACGGGCGGCGGCATATCAGACAGGCAGATTTTCAGGCGGTTCGAGCGATAATCCCCGCATCTGAGCGAGCGCGGAGCCGCGCCGCGCGTGAGGGAGATGATAGACAGTCGCAAGCTCTTCGGTATTGAGCACAAACGCTTCCCCGTAATAGGGCGGAGCGAAGAACGCACGGCGCCGGTAGAGGTTCATCAGGTGCTCTGAGGCGAAAAGCGGCGACGATTCGAACAGCTCGGAGAGGAAGAACCCTTTCTTCTCGTGCGGATGATATACGGCAAAGCTGTTCAGTCCGGGATCTCCGAAGGGGTCGAGGAGATGCGCGAGCTTCGTGCCGTAGGACTCGTCGAAATGCTCTTTTCCCGCAATGTAGAGCGCACGAACCCCGCAATCGAAAGACGGCTTGGCGAGAGCGGCTTCCATCGCGCGGATGAGCATGCGCGTCTCCGGCGGCAAAGCGTTCACATCTCCCCGCGGGCCGGTGAGTTTTGCTATCTCCCGATGCGCGTCTTCATGGAGGCTATCGGTGGGATCGTCCCGAAGGTTCTGCCGGTCGCGCTGATGCGGGCGGACGATGAACGAGAGAAGCACGTGCTCGTTTTCGCCGATACCGGCGAGGCTCTCGACGAGGTCAGCCAGGGGATCATGCCGATCGGGCTCTGATTCGTAGGCCGTGAAGGTCTTCAGCGGATACGAGTCTGGACGCGCGAGCGTGTACTCCTGCATCACGACGCGTAGCTTCCCCGGATCAAACGCGATCTCGCGCGAATAATCGGGAACCTCATGCACCTCGATGTCATGGTATTCGGCCTGCAGGCGTGAAGCGAAATTGTCTTTGAGCCGCTCCGGCACGCGCGCGAAGAAGCGCACGCCGCCGGCATGCGCATAGAGTTCAAATGAGAAGAATTCGCGCATGCGCCCAAGAAGGAAATCGACCTTCGTGATCTCGGTGCGGTAATAGAGCGAGTTGAGGACTATCTCCATCGCCGCGGCCGAAGGCGGCGTCTCAGGCCCTGGCTTCAGCTCAAGGATGGCATAGGGGATGCGTGACCAATAGCGTGAACGCGCGAACCTGAGCCACAGGGGCCATGCGATCCACGCGAGCAAGGCCGGCAGCCAGATCGGCGCGAAAAACGCGATGATGCTATAGAAAAACTGAGCGACGTCCGGCGCAAGGTAGATGAGGAGCGGGATGAGGATGACGAGCGCGAAGATTGCCCAGAGTATGAGCGCCCGTTTGTTCATTGGGGAATCATAGCAAGAGCTGCGGCCCGTCGCACGGGTCGCAGGATGAGAAGCCGGATCTTGTTCTTACGCAGCCTTGAGCGTGTAACGGCCGTCTTTCTTCACGAAGGCGGAGTTCTGCAGGTTGACGACGATGGTGTTCGGCTTCACGTAGCGCTCCTTCGAGACGCGCTTCATGATGTCGTCTTTCGAAAGCGGGCCCGACTCCTTGAGGATGTGCTTGATGATCTCGACGACCGGCCCGGAACGATAGCCCCACTCCTTCAGGGCATAGATGCCGCGTCCGACGAGCACGAAGCGGCCGTCCTTGATGAGCTCGTTGTGAGTGGTTGCCTCATGCGCCTTCTTGCCGAAGAGTTTTTCGATAGCCTTAGAGACCTCGCGGAAGTGCATCGGCGAGCCGTGGCGCTTGAGAGCGAGATAGGCATGGTCGCGGATGTTCTTCACACGGATCCCCGGCGCAGACGCCCTTCCCCACTCGCCGAGCGGATTTTTCATGATGCAGTTCGAGAGCTCGAGCCAGCGGCGTACGGTGTCTTTCGAGCGGTAGCGCGTGTTCACCTTCGTCAGGCATGCCATCACGTGGTCAACCACCTGATCTTCCGTCAGGACGTCAGACGGCTTCACCGAGGCATGCACCTGCTTGAGCGCGTCCTCGACCGATTTGGCAAGCTCATGATCGACATGCCAACGGGCCTTGAAGTCGGGCGTCTCTTTCTGAGCGATGAACGGTCTGCCCACAACGAGAAGGAAGTAGAGGTGGTTCTTCGTCTCATTATCTTTCGCGAGCTCATCGAGAAGCATGCGCTCCGGAAGTATGCCGCCCATGTCGCGGATGAGGGTCTCAAGCGTGTTGAACGACTTTGACTCCTTCGCCATGGCGGAAGAGTCCTGGACGGCCTTGATGGCGTGATTCTCTATCTGGCGGACGCGCTCGCGGGTGATGCCATAGCGCTTTCCGATAGCATCAAGCGTATCGCCGCGGACCTTAGTACCGAGGCCGTAGCGCGATATGAGGACGTCGCGAGAGCGGTCAGGAAGGTCGGCAACGAGGCGTTTGGTTACCTGCTGGGGCTTGAAAGGAAGTTTCTGGGCTTGTGGCATAATATCGTCTATTTCTTATAGCATAGTTTTTTTATGAAGTCAAAAGTATGGCCTTATCCACACCCCAAAACATAACCCGGATCATGGGATGAAGTTGATAATCCTCCCCTTCACGTAAATAACGCGCGATGGGCTCTCGGGAACGGTCTTTCCGAGCTTGGTATCGGTCCGGATGAGCTCGGTTATAGACGTTTCGTCCGCATCCGAAGGCGCAATGATCGTCCCGCGGGTCTTCCCTGCTACCTGCACCGCGATAGTGACCTCTGAACGCACTAGTTTTCTTGGATCATACGCAGGCCAGGGTTCGGTATGGATCGAACCGGTATGACCAACCTCCTGCCAGAGCTCCTCAGCAAGGTGCGGTGCGAACGGCGCAAGCAAAAGGAGGAGCGTTTCGAAGGCCTGTTTTGGAATATGTTCGTGCGTATTGAGCGCATTCGAAAGAATCATGAGCGTTGAGAGCGCGGTGTTGAATTTCATCTCTTCAATATCGTCAGTCACCTTTTTGACGACGTTGTTCAGGCTGATTTCAAGGTTGCCAGAGACGCTCTCATCAGTGATCTTTTCAGAAAGAGCGTTCACTCGTTCCAGGAATCGCCGCATGCCTACCAGGCCGTCCGTAGACCAGGCTATCGCTTGGTCGAACGGCCCCATGAACATCTCGTAGACGCGCAAAGCGTCCGCGCCGACTCGAGCGACCATCTCATCAGGGTTGATGACATTCACCTTCGATTTCGACATCTTCGTGCCGTCTTCGGCGAGTATGACGCCATGCGAGGTGCGCTTCTTGTACGGTTCCGGCGACGGCACCAGGCCGATATCGAAGAGGAACTTGTGCCAGAAGCGGGAATAGAGGAGGTGGAGGACCGTATGCTCCATCCCGCCGTTGTACCAATCGACCGGTATCCAGTGATCGAGTTTCTCGCGCGCCGCGAAAGCCGCATCGTTTTTGGGATCGGCATAACGCAGGTAATACCAGGATGAGCCAGCCCAGTTCGGCATGACGTCGGTCTCGCGCTTGGCGGGACCGGCGCACTGCGGACATGAGATATTCACCCAATCAGAAATATTCGCGAGAGGCGATTCTCCCGTATCAGTGGGCTCGTAATGCTCGACCTCGGGAAGCGTCACCGGAAGCTGATCTTCAGGAACAGCGACCCACCCGCATTTCGCGCAATGGATCATCGGTATCGGTTCGCCCCAGTACCGCTGACGTGAGAATACCCAGTCGCGGAGCTTGTACGTTGTGACTGCACGTCCGTAGCGAGCGACTATTTTCGGAAGTGCTTCGTCGCTCGTCAGTCCGGAAAACTCTCCGGAATCGTAGAGGATCCCCTTCCCTTCGAAGCAGACTTGGAGGTTCCGTATTTTTGAGTCATCTTCCATTCCTTCCGGTCTCAAGGTCGGCTTAAGCGGGATGCCGTATTTTTTTGCGAACGCGACGTCTCGCTCATCGTGAGCGTCGCCGAAAAGGGCTCCCGTACCGAAATGCGCGAGCGCGTAGTCAGCCACCCAGATCGGGATCTCCACGCCGGTAGTCGGATTTATGGCTTTGACCCCTTTGAGCTCGATACCCGTTTTCTCTTTGCTTTCCGAGGTCCGTTCTATGTCCGTCTTTTTCCGAGCTGCCTCCACATAGGTGGCGACTTCGGCCTTGTTCTGAAGGACGTCATGCTGGCCGTCTATCGCAAGCGTCACCCATGGATGCTCAGGCGCCAGCACGAGGAAGGTGCCGCCATAGAGGGTATCCGCTCGCGTGGTGAACACCTTGATCGCCGGGATGCAGGCCGAGAGCACATCTAGTTCTTTTTCTCCGGTGAAATGCGGTTTGGATGCGGTGACCTCCATCAATATGCCGCCGAGAGCATCCGCAATTTTTCTTCCCTGCTCGAGCGGCACTGCGTTATCGTCCGTGTCGGCAAGCGCGATGACGCCCCCTACGTTTCCGCGTATACGATCAAAATCGAATCGCCAATCGAACTTTTCTGCGAAGGGACGCTCTTTATCCTTGAATTTCGGCTCGATGAATCCTGCGACAGAAACCAGGCGCGCTACCTTCTTCTCTTCGGCGATCTTAAGCGCGATGGCGACCCCGAGGCTATGTCCCACGAGGATCGTATTCGCGTCTATCGCAGAATTATTGAGTACATACTGCACCTGCTCCATCGGGGTCGGATCGTCTGTGTTCGGAAGTTCCGGAATCTCGACGCTATGTCCGCGCTTCTCAAGCTCTGCTTTTAGCCATGATCGGAAATTGCCTTCCGGCTTCCCCATATAGCCGTGAATCAGGACGAAATGATGCGGCGTATCGATATCGAGCGGAAAGAGTATCTCCGCGCCTTCTGAAGGCCCTATCCAGTTCTTCTGCTGGATCTTGGCGCGCTCGATGTAGTCGACGGTATCGAGATCGTCATAGAGACGCTTCCCGTATTTCGTGATGGCGAGCATCCACTGCTCCTTCTCCCGTTTTTCGACTATCGTGCCGCAGCGTTCGCATTTGCCGTCTACTACCTCTTCGTTCGCGAGGCCTATCTTGTCTTTCGGGCACCAGTTGATGGTCGCCTTCCCTTTATAGGCGAGGCCGTGCTTGTAGAGCTGGAGGAAGATCCACTGCGTCCACTTGTAGTATTTCGGATCGGTCGTGTTGATCTCGCGCGACCAATCGAACGAGATGCCGAGAGATTTGATCTGTCGGCGGAACGTATCGGTGTTCTCTTTCGTTACCAGTCGCGGGTCCTTACCGGTCTTTATGGCGTAATTCTCCGTCGGAAGCCCGAACGCATCCCAGCCTATGGGATAGAGGACGTTGAAACCTTCACGCCGGCGTTTGCGGGCGATGAGGTCGAGGCCGATATACGGGCGCGGATGGCCTACATGAAGGCCTGCTCCCGACGGATATGGGAATTCTATGAGTGGGTAGTATTTCGGTTTCGACGTATCATCCGACGCGTGCGAAGCGCCGCTCTCTTCCCAGGACTTCTGCCATTTGGCTTCGATCGCTTTGTGGTCGTAGCTTTTCGCCATTTCGGCTCATTGTAGCCGATTCGAGCCTGAGGCTCTACTTATTTCTTGACGGGAGGATAGCGGGATGGATCGATCGTGCGGTCGAAGCAGGTCCTGCCAGTTCCATGCTGCCATGTATCCGAGGTCGCTCCATATGCGCCTACCGGCATCGGGGCAGAAGCCACCGCGTTATTCGTGACCGCTTGGCGGTTGAATGTCGCGCACAGTTCAAACGAGAGAGGGCCCGTTGCGGAATACTCATATGTGGCGCCCGTCTGCGGATCCATCGGGACGGTGTACCCGCTTATCGAGTCGTTGAGGTCGCTTAACGTGGCCGGTAATGCCTGCTTCTGCTGCCAATAACTCACGATCTGGTACTGGATACCTTGAAGGTCCGACTCTTTGCGTTCATCGAACTGGATGAGGTATTGGCTTTGAGGAGAGCCGATGATGAAAAATGCCGCGGCTATCGAAACGAGCACGATCAGCGATACGATGCCGCCGACTATCTGCGACTGCATCTTTCGTGATTCCCACACGTCGCGGAGTTCATTCAGGTAGTACCAGAAACCCGCGCCGATGACGACGAGGATGATGAC
>FTGQ01000100.1_pt1 | contig 35654 bp, 37 predicted proteins | sample 1640761 | NCBI WGS metagenome assembly FTGQ01 (sample SAMEA3914789, study PRJEB12502) | metagenome | biome: forest; material: soil | place: Canada | collected 2011-07-03 | depth 0.3 m
CGCGATGAGAAGAAACTGGCTGAATTCCTGCTCGAGGGCTAAGAAGCTCAGCAGCTGACCCTTTCCGGTATCCACCCGGCGGAAGCCGACCAAACCATTCCTTTTACATGCGGGTTTGGATCCCCCTCCCGAGGTACGCCCGGCAGACCCTGGATGTTCCTGCTGGAAGGCGAAACGCGAGTAGATCCACCCCGCGCACTAGCCCCGGGCTGATGGGAGCAGAGTTCTTTGGTCGGGCAAGCATGGTTAGGCCATGGACTAGTCTGAGGACATACCCATCCTCGTCTGAAACCCCGACGCATCTGGCGTTTTGTGTCTTTATCGATTCCTTCGTACGACATGCATTTTTTGATGATCGTTAAATAAAAAAGCCCCTTCGGGGAAGGGATCTTTCGGGGGACGGCGCGGGATGGTTCGTGCTAAGCCGTCACTCGAAAGACCCCCGGCTAAGGAGGAGATCGAGGACGGTGATGATCGCGGCACGACTCATGGTCTTCATTTCACTGTACACATGGGGTTTTGAGGTGTCAACATGTTAAAATCGGTCCTGTGGATGCATCTTTCAGCGTGAAAATAGGGGAGTTCGAGGGTCCGTTGGAGCTCCTTCTCAATCTCATCGAAGAGCGCAGGCTACTTATCTCCGACATCTCGCTTTCCTCGGTCGCCGAGGATTTTCTCTCATACCTGCAGGCAGCTGAAGCCTTCCCGATAGGCGCTGCCGCGCATTTCATCGCGGTCGCAGCAACACTGCTCCTTCTCAAGTCCCGGGCGCTCCTGCCGGTCCTTTCATTGACGAAAGAGGAGGAAGGCGACGTGAAAGACCTCGAATTCCGGCTCAAGCTCTACCAGGCGTTCCGGATCATCGCGCGCGACCTCGGCCATATGACCGAACGCATGTTCTTCGGTTCAGGCATGCGCGGCACCGAGCCGGTATTCGCTCCTTCGCGCGACCTTTCGCTCGCGAGCCTTTCGGAAGCGGCCGAGCATGTCCTCCAGAACGCCCCGCGCGCGGAGAAGAAGAGGGAAGTCGCCGTGACGTCAGTCATGTCGCTTGAAGAGATGATCGACCGTCTCTCGGACCGCATCTCCAAGGCCATGAACATGACCTTCCGCGAATTCGCGGGTTCGTCTAAAGACCGGCGCGAACTCGTTGTCGGGTTCCTTGCCATCCTTGAACTTTTCAAGCGCGGGTTCGTACGCGTCGAGCAAGATGCTTCCTTCGGAGAGATCGCTATTGCATATAACGGGGAAGTGGCCACGCCGCGCTTCTGAGCACTATGCCGCGCGAAACTCCCGTCGAAGTCCTTCTCGAAGCAGCGCTCTTCTTCTCTGGCGGAGCGGTCACCGTAAAAGCGCTTGCTAAGGATTTGGACCGCTCTGAAAAAGAAATCCATGAAGGCCTGGACTCTCTGAGCGCGTCTCTCGAAGGACGAGGCATCAGGATGATCCGAGAAGGGGAGAAGGTCGCGCTTGCGACCGCGCCGGAAGCGCATGCGCTTATCGAGAAGATGCGCCGTGAAGAGCTCGAGGGCCCTTTGGGCAAAGCCGGTCTTGAAACGCTTGCGGTCATCATCTTTCGCGGCCCGGTCGCGCGAAGCGACGTCGAGTACGTCCGTGGCGTGAATTGTTCGTCGATACTGCGCTCTCTCATGATACGCGGCCTTATCGAACGCATCGAGAACACTGCCGACAAGCGGAGTTTCCTGTATCGCGCCACGACAGAACTTCCCGCATACCTAGGGCTGGCATCAGTCGAAAAGATGCCGCGTTATGCGGAGATGCGCTCGGCGATCGAGAGCATTTTCGCCGAGCGTGATGCCGCTGCCGCGCTGGTTGAAGAGACGAGTACCGGAGAAAGCCAATGACACCCTTCGTACGTACGCTTATACTCGCTATCGCAGGAGTCCTGCTCTTAGGCGCCGTGGGCTTTGCATATGTCAAAGCCGAAGCAGGTTCCGCCCCGCAGGGCTCGGTAGCGGCCGCGGCCATTTGCTCTCAGATAACGGCGCCGATCCCGCTTATCGGAAAGGCAGCGTATGCCGAAGATATCTCGACCGGGAAGGTCCTCTACGAAAGCAATGCAGACGCCCAGCTCCCGCTCGCGTCTCTCACGAAGCTCATGACGGTTCTCGTCGCATCGAGCATCCTTACGCCGGACGATACCGTGACCGTCACGCCAGACGCCCTCACGCCCGATACCGACACGAACGGCCTTGTCACAGGAGAGGCATGGCGCGCGCAGGACCTCACTGACTTCACGCTCACTGTTTCCGCGAACGACGGGGCGCACGCGCTCGCCCTCGCCGCAGGGCAAAAGGCCGGCATCACGGAAGACCAGTACATCTCGAAGATGAACGCCGAGGCCGCGCGGCTCGGAATGCGTCAGACGTTTTACATGAACGATACCGGCCTCGACATCTCGACGACTACCGCAGGCGCGTATGGTTCCGCGCATGACATCGCCGCGCTCTTCACCTACCTCGCCAAGAACGAGCCGCGGCTCATAGAAAGCACTACCGCCGATACGCGTACCTTCGTATCGCTCTCCGGCGTGAGCCACGACGCGTCGAACACGAGCCCGGTCATCTCAGGTCTCGACGGCGCTATCGGCTCGAAGACAGGCTATACGGACCTCGCGGGAGGCAACCTCGCGGTCGTCTTCGAACCCATACTCGGGCATCCGATCGTCGCCGTCGTCCTGGGTTCGACGCGCGACGGCCGCAATACCGATATGCAAGCGCTCGCGAAGGCGGCCCAGGCATTCCTCAAGACCGCGATTATCTGCGAAAGCGCGCCATAGTGAATATATGATCGTAGACCTCACCAAAGTGTTCGTCCCCGCAGTCTTTGCCTTCGTGTTCGGCGTCTTAGGCGCGCCAGTCCTCACGCACTACCTGTACAAATACAAGATATGGAAGAAAAAGGCCGGCAAGAAGGCGCTTGATGGCGCGACAGCGATCGAATTCGAGAAGCTGCGCACCGAGCGCTATCCCGATACGGAGACGAAGACGCCACGCATGGGCGGGATACTCGTCTGGGCGAGCGTCATCGTCACAACCGGTTTCGTCTCGGCGCTCCATCTCCTTTTCCCGAACGACGCGACATTCAAGCTCTCGTTCCTTTCCCGCTCGCAGACGTGGATCCCGTTCACGACGCTCATTCTCGGCGCCTTGGTGGGCTTGGTGAACGATATCCGCGACGTGACCGACCCGGAAGGGGAGAAGGGGATACCGCTCACGCTCCGGCTCATCTTTGTCGCCATACTCTCTCTCGGCATCGGATGGTGGTTCTACGACAAGCTTCAGGTGACCACGATCAGCATCCCTTTCGACGGCTCTTTCTACGTCGGAAGCCTCATCATCCCGCTCTATGCGCTGGTATCGCTCTTCCTCTACGCCTCGGGCGTCATAGACGGCATAGACGGCCTTTCAGGAGGCGTGTTCGCTTCTATCTTCACCGCCTATGCGTTTATCGCGTTCCACCAAAACCAGATAGATCTTGCTGCATTCTGCGCGACGATCGTCGGTGCGCTCCTCGCATTCCTCTGGTTCAACGTGCCACCCGCGCGTTTCTGGATGACCGAGACCGGCACCATGGGCCTCACGATGACCGTCGGAGCCGTCGCGTTCATGACCGACACGCTCGGCGGCGGCAAGGGGCTTTCGGCGCTTCCGGTCATCGCGTTCATACTCGTGGCGACGGTCGCCTCGAATATCATCCAGGTGTTCTCGAAGAAAGTCTTCAAGAAAAAGGTCTTCCGCATCGCGCCGTTGCATCACCACTTCGAAGCCATCGGATGGCCGGGCTATAAGGTGACGATGCGCTACTGGATCCTTTCCATAATCCTCGCCATCATAGGCGTGTGTTTCGCGTTCGTACATTGAACCAGCATGCGCTCTCGCACCATCCGGCCGCCTGATCCCATATTGCTGCTTACGCTCGCACTCCTGGTGGTAGGGGGCGTATTCATCTTCATGTCGGCATCCTTGGGCCTTCTCGCCTACGACAGCCAGGGATTTACTTCGGCCGCTGAGAGCCAGTTCGTTCTCGGGCTCGGCGGCGGGCTTATCGCGTTTTTTATCGCGCTGCGCATCCCATACCGCTTCTGGCGCCGCGTTTCCCTTTATATCTTCATCGCATCGCTTCTCCTTACGCTCTTAGTCTTCATCCCGCATGTCGGACTTACCATCAATGGCGCGCGGCGATGGATCGGCATCGGCCCGATACAGGTCCAGCCATCCGAATTCCTGAAAGTCGCCTACATTCTCTATCTGGCGACATGGTTTTCGGCGGCGAAGTCGCATCTCCATGAGTTCAAGAACGGCCTCATACCGTTCATCGTGGTGACCGGCCTTACGGGCGGCGTCCTTATCCTCCAGCCAGATACCAGCACCTTCCTCGTCACCGCCGCGGCTGGCGGTGCTATGTTCTTCACGGCAGGCGCGCGGTGGAAAGACGTTCTCATCCTTCTCCTCATTGCGGTGGTGGCCCTTGGCGGACTCTTCCTCGTGCGGCCATACATGTTGGAGCGCGTGACGACATTCCTTCATCCGCATAACGATCCCCAGGGTTCGAGCTATCAGGTGGATCAATCCCTTCTTGCCGTCGGGGCAGGGGAGCTCACGGGACGAGGGTTCGGGCAGAGCATCCAGAAATTCGGGAAGCTGCCGGAGCCTATTTCCGACTCTATCTTCTCGGTATTCTCTGAAGAATTCGGATTCATCGGCGCGGCGATACTCGTCATTACCTATCTTACGTTCGCCCTACGCGGCTTCTGGATAGCCGCGCGCTCGCCCGATCTTTTCGGCGGCCTATTGGCCGTCGGCATTGTCACGCTCATCATCGCGCAGTCGTTCTTCAATATCTCCGCCATGCTGGCGCTTCTTCCGCTCTCGGGATTACCGCTCGAATTCGTCTCGCACGGCGGGACGGCGCTCTTGGTGGCGCTCGGCGCGACAGGAATCCTCTTATCGGTCTCCCGTTCGGTCAGAGCCTGATCGGAGGTATACTTTTCCTATGAAGATAGTCTTCACGGGCGGAGGTACGGGCGGCCATTTCTACCCGGTCATCGCCGTCGCGGAGGCCGTCAACACCCTTTCGACCGAACGCAAACTCCTCGATCCTGAGCTCTTTTTTTTCGCGCCCAACGCCTTCGACGAGCGTGCGCTCTATGAGAACGCGATCGAGTTCGTCCAAACCCCCGCAGGCAAGATGCGGCGCTATTTTTCTATCGTGAATTTCTTCGATTTCTTCAAGACTGGGTGGGGCATCGTGCAGACGCTCCTGAAGCTCTATCAGGTCTATCCCGATGTCGTCTTCTCGAAAGGCGGCTACGGCAGCGTACCGACCCTTCTCGCGGCGAAATGGCTCCGCATCCCCGTCATCGCGCATGATTCTGATGCGATCCCCGGCCGAGCGACCCTTCTCGCCGCACCCTTTGCCAAGAAAATCGCTGTCTCATACGAAGAGGCATACGAATACATCCCGGAGAAGCTGCGCTCGAAGGTCGCGCTGACCGGCAATCCTGTGAGAAACGAGGTACGTGCGCCGGCGCGCGATGGCGCTCGCGAATTCCTCGAGCTCGAGGATAACGTTCCGGTGCTTCTCATCCTCGGCGGCTCCTTGGGAGCTGAGCGCATCAATAACATCGTCCTCGAGGCCCTGCCGGAATTGGTGGATCGCTACCAGGTGGTCCATCAGACGGGGCAGGCGCATATAGAATCCATCACGAAGACCGCGGCTATCATCCTCGACCGGAACGAACGACGCTACCGTTATAAGCCGTTCGGCTACCTTTCCTCGCTCGCGCTCAAGATGGGCGCCGGCGCATCAGACCTCGTCATCTCTCGCGCAGGCTCGGGTTCCATATACGAGATAGCATCCTGGAAGAAGGCGTCTATCCTCATCCCGATACCGGAAAACGTTTCGCGCGACCAGCGCTCGAACGCGTTCGCCTATGCGCGCACGGGCGCGGCAAGCGTCATCGAAGAGAACAACCTCCAGCCGCATCTCCTTGTTGCCGAGATCGACCGGCTTTTCACCAATCCCAAGGCGCGCACTGACATGGCTGAGGCCGCGGGGAAGTTCGCGAAACCGGATGCGGCTAAGACGCTCGCTGCTGCCGTCATCGACGCCGCGCTCCAGCACGAAGTATGAACGTCGTCACCCGTTTCGCGCCGTCCCCGACGGGACTTTTCCATGCGGGCTCATACCGCACCGCGGTCTTTTCGTACCTCTATGCGCGGCATCAGGGCGGCCGTTTCATCCTGCGCATCGAGGACACCGACCGCGCGCGTTCGACCAAGGAGAACGAGAAAAACATCCTCGATACCCTCGAATGGCTCGGGCTCGAATATGACGAGTTCCACCGGCAGAGCGAGTGGGTAGGGGAGCATGAGAAGATACTGCGCGATTTCGTATCACGAGGCATCGCGTCCGTGACTCAAGAGACCGGCATGGACGGCACGAAACGCGAGATCATCCGCTTCAAGAACCCGAACCGCCGCATCACGTTTACCGACATGATCCGCGGCGAGATCTCCTTCGACACCACCGAACTCGGCGATTTCGTGATCGCGAAAGGTTTCGACGAACCGCTCTTCCACCTGGTCGTCGTGGCCGACGATGCGCGACAGGGCGTCACGCATGTCATCCGTGGCGAAGATCACATCTCGAACACCGCGCGGCAGATACTCATCCAGGAAGCCCTCGGCGCCGATCGTTTCGCCTATGCGCACCTGCCGCTCGTCCTCGCCTCGGATCGCACCAAGCTCTCGAAGCGCAAGGGCGCGCACCCGCTTCTCGAGTATCGCGGCCTCGGCTACCTGCCTGAAGCGGTCCTCAATTACGTCGCGCTTCTCGGCTGGCATCCCGCTGATGACCAGGAAGTCCTTACGAAAACGGAGCTTATCGAACGCTTCACGCTCGAAGCCGTGCAGAGGAGTGGCGCGATATTCGATGAGACGAAGCTCAAATGGTTCAACCGCGAGCACATCTTGCGTCTGTCGCCGGAAGCGTTCCTCGAATATGCTGAGACGTTCCTCGCACCTGAGACCATCGCGGCTCTCGGAGGGAAGGGCCTCTTGCCGCATCTCGTCCCCCTCATGCGCGAGCGCATCCAGACCTTCGGCGAGCTCAAGGAAATGGACGCAAATGGCGAATTCTCTTTCTATGCCGAAGCGCCCTCCTACGAGCCCTCCGGGCTTATCCCTAAGAAAGATGAACCCTCTACGACAAAGGCACACCTCGAACGTATACTGGAATTGGTCCAGACGCTTGCCGCAGACGACTGGCACGATAAGGCAGTGAAAGACGCCGTCTGGCCGTACGCCGAAGAAAAGGGGAGGGGATCAGTATTATGGCCCTTCCGATATGCGCTCTCAGGGAGAGACCGCTCGCCTGACCCCTTCGCCATCGCCGGCATCATAGGAAAAGATGAGACCGAAAAACGGATCGAAACAGCCCTCAACCTTCTATCGTAAGAGCCTTCTTGCGGTCGCAGTCCTTGCCTTAGGGGCCGGCTTCATCGCCGCGCCCGTAGGCTTTTTCCTCGCGGATGCGGATACCGCGACGAGCCCTCCGACCAGCGACCCTGACCAGAACAACGCTATCTCTAATCTCCAGGCCGAGATAGCCCAGTACCAAGCGCAGCTCACCCAGCTCGCGAGCGCGAAGAACACGCTTCAGAACGCCGTGACGAGCCTCGACCTTCAGCAGAAAAAAGTAACTGCGTCGATTTCCGTCACGCAGGCCAAGATCAACCAGGCGAGCGCGAAGCTCGGACAGCTCGGCGGCTCAATCACCGACAAGAGCAACCACATCTCCGATGACAAGACTGCGATCGCGTCGCTCCTTGCGGAGCAGAATCAGGCATCAGATACGACGGTCGTCGAGATGATGTTCAGCGCCGACGGGCCCTCGAGCCTTTGGGACGACATCTCGGCCATCGCGAAGCTCAGCGACACGCTCAAGGATGATGTCGCCGATCTCACCGTGACCAAGCAATCCCTTACGAAGGATTACAACACGACGCAGGATCAGAAGACCCAGCTCGTGTCGCTCAAGTCTCAGCTCGCCTCGCAGCAGGCCGATCTCGTCGCGACCAAGAAACAGAAGACCGCGCTCCTCGCGCAGACGAACGACAACGAGTCGACCTATCAGAAGCTACTCTCGCAGGCACAGGCAGAGCTCGCCAGCTTCTCCGCATTTACCCAGAACGCCGGCGGCTCCAAGCTTCTCGCGAACCAGACTTCCTGCGACTCATGGGGCTGCTATTACAATCAGCGCGATACGCAGTGGGGCAACATATCGCTGAGCGGCACCTCTGATCGCCTCGCCGCCGACGGGTGCCTGGTGACCTCGATGGCCATGGTCCTTACGCATTATGGTTACACCGATGTCACGCCCGTGTCGATCAACTCGAACCCCGCCAACTTCTCGGCGGTCGGCGGGCTCATGCTCACGACGACCTACGTCGACGGCATCTCGGCGAAACGCATCACTGCATCCATAGACTCGACGCTGGCGACGGGAAATCCTGTCATCGTCGGCATCCATGCGTATGGCGGTACGCACTTCGTGGTGCTTACCAAGGGAAGCAAGGGCAGCTATACGATGCGCGATCCCTACATCGCGAACGGCAAAGATATCAGCTTTACGGCCAACTATTCGATAAAGAGCATCTACGAGGTGAACAAGGTGATCGTCCAGGGTTAAGCGGATATGCACACGGGGGTGCTGACAAACCGCCTTTTTACTGGTGCTATGTAGATATTACTTAGCAATTTAATACGTATTACCAAGCATGAAAGCTTTGCATATTGTCGCCTTCATCCTGACGGTCGTCGGCGGCCTTAACTGGGGTCTCGTCGGTATCGGCGGCTTCACAGGCGGCGACTGGAACGTCGTTCATATGCTCCTCGGAGCATGGCCGCAGGTTGAATGGATCGTCTACATCCTCGTCGGCCTCTCGGCCCTTTGGCTCCTCGTGAGCCATAAGAAGGGCTGCATGATGTGCATGGGCAAGGGCAAAGGAATGCCGGCCTCTCCGATGGCATAAAGAGTTCGCCTTAAGAAAAAACCCTCCATCGCGGAGGGTTTTTTCTTTTAGATGCCGAAGAAGGGGAGTATGTGTCCTAAGACTATTCGCGAAAGGAAGATGCCCGACCCCTCGATCTCTTCCCTGGGCGCCTTTCCCTGCAGGATCGGAATGACGCGTGCAAGGTCTTCTTTCGAAAGCCGCATCATGTCCCGCGTCACCCGGACGACGTCGGGCTTCGACTCACGTTCCAGAGGCGGTAGCCGGTATCTTTCGACCATACGTGCCCTTATTACTAGGGCACAAATATATACCTTTGGCAAACCCGTTAGGTTACTACCGGCTCCTTCAGCTCCTGCGATCAGATAAGGAATCTCCTAATCCTTATCGGCGCTCCGATCTGCGCGGGAGGAATGAGCCCCTGCATTTTTGATCCTTTTTTCTTCGAATTTTTTGAGAAGTATTCCCGTTAACAGGCCAGCCCCAGCCAGCCCGCCACCCAGCAGCGCTGCCGGCAGCCCGAAAGTGGTAGAAAGAAAAAGCAGGGCAGCCCCACCTGAGAGCATCGAGACATAGCCGTTGCATAGCATCCCAAATAGCTTGCTCATCGGCTGACTTTCACCGTCTACAGCCAGTACTCGAGAGAGCGAAAATCCCGCGAGGAACGGCGCGACGAAGAGAAGCAGGGGATTGAATGATCCCAGAACCTTCGCTCCTTCGCCGCTCATCGCGGAAATTACGGCAAGCAGGGAAGACAACGACGCGGCGATGCCTTCAAGGTTCCAGGTGAAGCGCATACTTCTCGCCTTACGCGCCTTCTCTCGCGGGTCATCATCCGGATTAGACCATCTGCCGACTTTTCTCTGTGAAACCCACGCCCATTCTCTTTTCCTTTCGAAAGGATCCAGCATATGGTGATGCTTCGTTGCGCCGCGAGGTCCATGCTCGAACGAGCGCGAAGATTCGAACGCTACAGGGACGATTTCCGCCCCACTAGCTTGTTTCGAAAATCGCGCTTCTTTTGATCCGTTAGAAACGCCTGTACGAGTGCGCTCAAAATTCATGGAACTTATCTAGGTTCCTTTTTATGGGGAAGGGAGAGATCATCGTGATAGATCGTACGCCCATCAGGAAACCTCCAGCGCCAACGACGCCCTTGATGGAAGGCGACATCAGCGCCGCTATTGCGAGCGGCAGTTACTTCGGCGGGCACGTGAGTCGCGCCTCTCGCTATATCTACGGCATCCAGCAAGGTATGGTCTTCGGCGCCCAAACCATCCACGAGCTTGAGAAACGCATCAACCGAAGGCATTTCTGGCCTGCTCCAGTCGTGTCCCCATGACATGATTTAATATTACAACACGAATCGCAATATGTCAATCAAATGCTTATGTATGGAAAGCGCTCTTGTTACGTCGGCGCGAACTCTTATTTTTTGATCCTTTCTTTGACCGCCATACGTTGGGGGAAGATATAGGAATATATTTCTCACTGTCTGTTTATCGCTTTAGAAATAGAGTGTAATTAGGTTCCTGAGGCCTTAGGAGTCTTAGGCCGTGGTCTCGGAAACCCTCCCTATAGTATTACGCAAAAGGTTTATTGTGCGGCGTTCAGTCCTAGAATCCCCTTGATATAAGCCACGATAAAAAACGACTATGCGAACATTCGCAAAACACTTCTGCCCTCTCTATACGGCATAAGGGTTTTCTGGGAATCATTTCGTATAGGGCCGTTTGTGCGAAATAGTTTAGCGAAATAGGGATCAGAATTTTAGGAGGTTCTAGGGGACTGACTTCCCTATTTTGTACTCGCGGCGACATACCCTAGAAGTATATCCTTCCCACTCACCTCTTCCAGGAGGCAGTAGGGGCAGTCGGGGTCGAAGGCTATTTCTTGAATAGTCCTGCTATGCCCACCACGAGCCCCGCGAGACTTAATGCAATGATTACCAACGACTCCCAGTGAGTTGTCAGGTATTGCATGTTTATCTTTTAACTTATAATGGGTCATATGACGCCGGAAGAAGAAGCGAAGAAAAAACAGCTTTTTGAAGAGATGAATCAGATCCTTTTTAGGGACTATAAGCAGTTTCCTGATTCAGCTCGATTATTTTTTGCAAAAGAATTTTTTGCCCTCAGAATTAACGTAGGAAATCAAGGTTTTACGTATGCATTAACGCCATTCTTAGCAAAGAAACTATCTGAACGATTCGCAGAACTCATCGATCTGTATGAGAGAACGGAAAGGCCGATACCGACGGCGGTAGAATCCCTAAGTCCCTTTCAGCAAGAAGACTTTCAGAAACCTGAAGAACCGGATGGCGAGAATGGAGATTCCGACAAACCAAAGCCTGGCGATAAGCCGAAAGAGGGGAAGTAGTTTTCTTTTTCGAAGCCATGGTGGTGAATGGCTTTTAAGAGTCTCGTTTTGGCTTCTCGTGACGCGAAACTCTTAATTGTGCGAAAGTAGAGTAAATTGACAATATACAATTCGTGTTATAATATACACGAATGACCGAGCGCAGAGCGATTCTCCATCTGCCGGGCTATCGTCCCGATTCTAAACCCGCGCATGAGGTTCTATTACCCGGTGAATCATACGAAAAAGGGCACTGGTACCCCGCTGGATATGAAGACCGCTGCGAGGTGGTCGTTACGACAGCAGAAGGCCGACGGCTGGAATTGCTCTTTGCGCGAGGACCACATCAGAAGAAAGTTGCGCGTATAGATGATGCCGGTCCAATACGACACGAGCTTTTTAATCTGATTCGCGTAGATCTCAATGGGAGCCTATAGCCCTCGAGACTTCCCTCTTTGCTATAGTGGTTCATATGCCTCCTCAAAACCAACCAGAATCGGCTCGGAACGCAGTAAAGATATTCGTGGAAACGGTGAATCTTTCCATAATCAATGGCTTGATGCATCTGAACTTCGTTTCAGGTAATCAGAGCTGGGTTTTCCTGTTCCCTGCTGATATGGCGAAAAAGATCGGAAAAGCGATGACCCAACAGGTCGAAGAGGTTGAAGGAAAGACAGGTATGAAGTTCGATGACCGGCTTCCAAACGAACCATTGCCGAGCCCATGGAGTTCGGATGCTCCTGGGAATGAGCAGGGTGGCCCTCAGAAGTAGTAATCTCCTTACTTCACTGGATAGCTGGTCCAGAGTAAAGTAAGGGGCATGAATGAGGCCGGATATGCCGGAAGGATCATTGCTGAAGGGCTGGCCACCCACGCAGGTATGCCGCCCGTGTCGTTGCGGCCGAACTATCGAGGCGAACTGAGAGTCATTTACGCGCAATGGCGTCTCGCGCGCATGCGTATGCATCGCTTCTTTAGGGGTATGCGATCGGTTTAAATAAAAAGCCCCTTAGGGGCTTTTTATTTGGTATTTCCGTCGCGTATGTCTTTTCCTACCTTTCGCTGTTTTTTAGACCGTGCTTCTATCCTTTGCTTCTCTCCTCCTTTCGGTCTACCACGACGGGCTCTCCAAGGCTTTGGAGTGGACGAGATAGATTCAAAGCTTCTACTTCCCTGCCCCATATTTATTTATTGATATCCGTGCAGTTCGGACATGGCCGCCCTGCGGGTATGCCTGCCAGACTGCAGTCGAGTCAGATGTAGTCCTCTGCGATCGCAGCATGAGCGGCCGCACGGGTCTCGGCGACTCGCCTTCTAAACGCTTCGCCACTAGCAAGCAAGTCAGCCCGTTCTACCTTCAGCGAATTTTCTTCCTTCCCCGTTCATATCAATTAATCGGACGAGGTATATAAGGTAGGCCCGAATTACGCAGCGTGCTTAGACTCACGAGCGGCGGTGCGATTGTTGTCATTTACAGCGCGCAAGGCTCGCGCGGTAAGCCACGCGACCTCATCGGCCGGTATGACGAGGCCGATCGAGCCGGCGCGGCTTTGGATATCGACCTCATGCGTCGTCGCATTATTCATACCCACAAGCTTTCCCCGCATATCAAACATCGGGCCGCCGGAACTGCCTCTATGCAGCGGAACGGTCGTCGTAATGAACGCGCCCGTGATCGTGAGGGCATCTTTCGAAGAGGCCGGGCTCATTTTTTCTTCCCACGGAACGCTTGATATGATCCCGTCCCCTACGGTTATCTGCTGGCCCAATGCGAGCGGCTGACCGAATGCGATGACCCTTTCGCCGGGACGGATCTGCGAAAGCTTTTCATATTGCACGGCCGGTGCATTTTCAACCTTGACTTTGAGGAGAGCGAAATCTACCCCTTCTTGCTCGCGATACGCTACGCTGGCATCCATTTCCTTGCCGTCGGAAAGGGTCACGACATAGCGTACAGTTTCATCCTCTGCCACATGCGCATTTGTCGCGATGTAGCCGTCTTTGGTTACGAAAAAGCCGCTCGCGAACCCCAGCGTCGTTGGCGTTACCTGGTCCTCGTGGGCAGGATCAGGAGCTGAATCCAACCTCACCCTCACCGCGGAGGGCTTGAGGCGCTCCACGAGATCAGCCGCTGACTCCCGCCCATTACGGCGTCGGCGAGGAGGACGGACAATATGAACGCCTTCGCGGGTCGTTTCCATATGAATACTATACAATATAAAAGGCCATATTGTCAAATACTGCCTTTCCCCCTATAGCCTGCGTTCAGACGAAATGCTTGAAGGTCTCCCTCTCGTCGGCCTGCCGCTCAAGCTCGTCGTGACGCCCGCAATAGATACTGAATTCGAGCACCGTCTCGCTGCAGAACCGGCACCTGGTCCTCTTTTTCTCTATCCCCTGCGGTTCCATGCCTATCCTGGGCTACTGCTTTGCGTACTTGCCCCAGCAGGGCTTGGATGAATCCCAGGGCGCTGTGCCCTCTTTCTCGTAGAGATATTTGGCGAATTCGAGGTTACCGGCAAGGCTGAAGATATCTATACCAAGGTCCTTTGCTTCCTTTGCGTGGAAGTCAGTATTGATCTGCATCACGCCGACGTCATTCGGGTTAACTACGCCGCGGTGGACGCTGCCATCCTTATCGAGATGAGTGAACTGCGACTCGCAACGGGCTATGCTGATAAGGACTGGCGTGTCCGCATAATACTCCCGGACATACTCCTCTACGGTCTGTTGGTTCTCAAGGGATGCCGTTACGGCCACTGAACTGGTGTCAGTAGTGCTCGAAAGGGCGGTCGGCGGGTTCATAGAAAAACCGGCTAACAAGAATAGCAAAGGTACGATCATACGAGAGGTTTAGACGATGATGGGTTTTAGGGCCGAAAACTCTCTATTCTTCATAGGTTCGGAGGTATGTGAGGTCCCGGTTAGTTAAGGGGGTGGGACGCAGGTCAGGTAACAAAAAAGCCGGCCCGAAAGCCAGCTACTTCAATACCCTATCAATTTGACAAGCGAATGTCAAGTGTTGCGTAACTGAAAATCAGTAAAATATGGCTCTATAAAGGCCTAAAAATCAAAAAGCCCGCGCTCATGAAATCCTTAATCCGCTCCCCTTTCGGAGCAGGTGGCACTTTTTATGCGCAAGAGGCTTAATCAGCACTTAACCAGCTTGATGATGGCCTCGTAGGCCTCTTCAACGCTGTCTACCACGTGGTAGAGCTTGAGGTCGCCCTCGCTTATGGTTTGATATTTCTTAAAAAGGTGGTTTTCGAAGAGGTCAGTTATGGGCTGCCAGTAGTCTTTCCCATAAAGAATGATAGGGATCCGCTTGATCTTATGGGTTTGGACCAGGGTGAGGATCTCGAGGAACTCGTCGAGGGTGCCAAAGCCGCCCGGGAAGTAGATATAGACCTCCGAGGCGAAAGAAAGCATGACTTTACGGCTGAAGAAGTAGTTGAAGGTCATGCCGTCGGTTAGATAGCGGTTCGTCAGCTGTTCCGTGGGGAGCATGATATTGAGCCCCACAGAGGGGCCTCCGGCCTCATAAGCACCCTTATTGGCGGCCTCCATGATGCCGTTAGCGCCTCCCGTGATGATGGCAAAGCCCGATCCAGAGAGCTTTTTAGCGAGATCGGTAGCATCCTGATAGCGCTCCTCACCGAGGTCTGAGCGCGCCGAGCCGAAAAAGGTCGCCGCAAGGTGGTACTTCCGAAGCATCTGAAATCCCTCCACGAATTCCGCCATGATGCGGAAAATGCGCCAGGATTCCATATCTCTCGTATGGTCGGTTTTTTCAGGGTCGCAGACCTTGAGCTCCCCTTCCAGCCGATGCTCGGAAGGAGGGTTCATGATGCGGTATTTTCGGGGCTCTCCAGGCATGTTTTGAGGATCAGACATGGGAAAAGTATAGCACCGGCTGATCTTGGAGTTACAGTGTATTTCATGCTTGAGAAGCATGATTTGACTGTGGGTCAGGTCTGGGCGGTCGAGAATTTTACTAACGGACTCGAAAGAGATGTGGAGTTCGCAATACGTCGCCTCGATGAGGCCTCAAAGCGCTCTTTCGGAAAGATCTTCCCTGATCTCACTCGGTTTGAAAAGGACGTCGTTAGATTGAGGATGCGCCGGCTCAATAACCGGCATATGCGCTTCCACTAGCTTGATTCTGGTCTGAAAAGGCGGTATAGTAGCCCCACAAACATATATGTCAACTAAAAAAGCAGCCGGTTCAGCCAAAAACCTTACCGATTCCAATCCGCAATACCTGGGCGTGAAGCTCTATGCAGGGCAGAAGGCGAAGACAGGCTCCATCATCGTCCGCCAGCGCGGCACCAAGTTCATGGCCGGAAAGAATGTCGGCATGGGCAAGGACCACACTCTCTACGCGGTCGCCGACGGTATCGTCTCATACCGCACCCGGAGAAAGACCAAGTTCGACGGCTCGACGGTCCATCGGAACGTCGTGGACGTGAAGTAAATACTTGTGGCTGAAGCTGCAAGGAAAATAGAGTTTTTTAAAGACCAGAGGCAACCTGTCCGAAAAGGACTCGGGGGTGGATTTGATGGTACTGGAAGCGGTGGTAACGGAGAAAATAGGGTTTTTTCTGTAAACTGGAAAGGAGTCAGGAAAGGAAGAACCGATATTCAAGTCCGAATGACAGTTCAAGCCGCTATTTACGCCCTTACGAAAGGATGGATGACTAAAGACAGGGCCTTATCCTATTTAGAGGAAGTGATAATAGAACCTACAATTTCTGAATCTCTACAATAACTTCTGCTTTCATTCGATGGATCGAAACTTGCGCTCGGTGCTCGCCGAGTTTTTTAATTGGACCGTCGGGAAGGGTGATGGCGCTCACCGGGATCTCTGTCTTGAATTCTTTCTTGATCGCTTCTGCAACGTCTTTCTCATGTAGCGACTTGAAGAGGGTCCCCTGCTCGCTTGCTTTGCAGGAAATCGAGATAGTCTTGCCATTCATCTCTGAAAGCATCTTCTCCGCGAGCGCTTTTCCCATCGCTGCTTTCGCTTTCACGCTCTCCTGCTCTTTTTCGTAACGCTTCAGGTTCTCTGCGCTCGCAGGAAGCGCGAGCTTTTTCGGGATGAGGACGTTCTGCGCATATCCATCTGCCGTGGTGATGAGCGAACCACGCGAACCGACCCCTTTCACGTCTTGAATGAGAATAAGCTTCATACGAAAGAGCTTAACGCGGGCTCACGAAAAGCGCCAGAAAGGCATTTATTTACCGGTGAGGAGGAACTGGACTGCGCGATCCATCTGCGGATCCTGCCCCGCGGCAACCTGGGTGTCTGTCGGATCAGGAACGACGATGTCCGGAGTGATGCCCTGGTGAGAGATGGAAATTCCGTTCGGCGTCAGCCAACGCGCGATGGTTATCTTGAGGTTCGTATCAGGTGTTATGGGGAAAAGCTCCTGCACGGAACCTTTGCCGAAGGATTTCTCGCCTACCAATGTGGCCTTGCCATGGTCATGCAAAGCGCCGGAAAGGATCTCCGAAGCCGATGCCGAGCCGCCATCTATCAGGACCGCGAGCTTGAGCTGATCGGTAAACACGTCGTAGCCGCGTGAGCGCGTGATATCAGAAGGCTGTTTGCCGCCATAGTCTTCGGTAACGACCACGTCGCCCACCGGCAGGAACCAGCTCGCGATATCGGCGGCCACGTCAAGATAGCCTCCTGGATTGCCACGAAGATCGATGATCATCTTGTCGGTATGCGCGTTCGCGAACTGGCGGACGGCGTCACGGAACTGATCGCCTGCGTTCGCGTTGAAGGTATAGATGGTGATGACAAAGACCCCGTCTGGACGGAGCTTGGTATCCACCGTCGGGAGGTTGATGATGGCGCGCGTCATGGTGACGTCGAAGGGCTTGTCGGCGCCGCGTTCGAACGTGACGGTTACATCACTTCCTACGGCACCGCGGATGGCATTGACCGCATCGTCGACGCTCATGCTCGACGCATCCTTGCCGTCTATCTTCACGATCATGTCGCCTGAGCGCACGCCTGCACGTTCGGCTGGCGTGCCTTTCACCGGCGAGATGACGGTGAGTATGCCGTCTTTCGTGCCGATCTCCATGCCGACGCCGCCAAAGTCACCCGCGACTTCGCTCTGGAAGAGCTTGTTCTCGTTTGGCGTAAAGAAGGTGGTATATGGATCGCCAAAAGAAGATGCGAGACCTTGGATGGCGCCGAACACCTTGTCCTCGGTCGTGGTCGTCGCGGTAGAGGTAGCGGTCGCTACGAAATTCTCGTCGAGAAGGCTCCATGCCTTGAAGAAGGGCGCAAGGTCCGCGCCGTCGGGCACGTTCGCCGAAACGCCGGAAAGCCCGTACGAAGAAGTCCATGGCATCGCCGGTGCGAGCTCGGTGCCAGCAAAGAACGCGATCAAGACAAGAAGAATGCCGCCTATCGTGAGAAGGCGGCGCTTATTCGTCGCATGCTCCGGTTCCATCCGCTACAGTATGCCACGAAAGCCATGACGGCATCGCTTAACGCGAGGAAAAGAAGATGTTTCTCTTGATATACTTTTACGCATGATCAACCGCTATGACTCCGAAGGCATCGTGTGGATCGATATCGAAAACCCGACGCCGGAGGAAATAGACGAGGTCGGCGCGGAATTCAAGCTCGGACCTTTGCTCATGCAGGAGCTTCTCGCGCCTACGCTCAAGCCGCGCGTGGATCTTTATGCCGATTCGGTCTACACCCTGCTTCACTTCCCTGCCTCACGGCACACACGCGGCAGGACGGCCGCGCAGGAGGTCGATTTTGTCATCGGCAAGCACTACCTCATCACCGTCCATTACGATACGGTAGATGCGCTGGTAGATTTTGCGCGCTCGTTCGAAGCCGCCATGCTTCTGAAGCGCGAAGGCGGCAAATTCCATAGCGGACATCTCCTCTTTGAGCTCGCCCAGCGGCTCTATCAAGAGGTCGAATATGAGCTCGATTCTATCGAAGACACGATAAATGGCATCGAAAATGCCATCTTTTCAGGCAAAGAGCGCGCGATGGTAGCCGCCATCTCGCACGTCTCGCGCGAGCTTATCGATCAGCGGCGCGCGCTCTCGATGCACACCGACATCTTGGCGTCCTTAGAGCACGCGTCGGTACAGCTCTTCGGCGAATCGTTCGGCGGATACCTGCGGGGCATCTCGGCGCTTCACTTCCGCGCATACCAACGCGCGCTTTCCTTGATGGATACGGTCGGCGAACTGCGCCAGACAAATGATTCCCTGCTCACCACGCGTCAGAACGAGATCATGAAAAACCTCACCATCCTCGCGTTCGTGACGTTCCCGCTCTCCCTCCTCGCGAACGTATTCGGTATGAACACGTCAGATACGCCGATCGCGAGCGGACCGCACGGCTTCTGGATACTCATCGGCATCATGGTCGCTCTGACGACGGTATTCTTCGCGTACTTCAAGTTCCGGCGCTGGTTCTAGGTCGGAAACGGCTCCTACCCTCGCTCCCCTTCATGAACAGGGGAAAACTACTGGAAAAAGCTGAGGAAATGCCTGATTTGGCATGAAAGCGCGTTTTGAGCTGCTGATACAATGCGCTCATGGCCAACCTCTCGAGTCGCGTCCCGCCGCAATCAAACGAAGCCGAACGGGCCCTTCTCGGCTCAGTGATGCTGAAACCCGACGGCATCCATGAGGTCACCGATTTCCTTTCTGCCGATTCCTTTTATACCGAGCGCCATCGGCTCATCTATCGGGCGTTCCTCGACCTTGCCGCTGAAGGCAACCCGATAGATCTCCTTTCCACGGCAAACCGCCTCAAAGAAACGAACGAGCTCGACCGTGCGGGCGGCAACTCGTACCTTGCGGAACTCGTGGCGGCCGTTCCCACCTCTGCGAACCTTCGCTACTACGCGGAGATCGTGCAGAAGAAAGCGATGATGCGCTCGCTCATCGAAGCGGCCTCCGATATCGGCGAGATGAGTTATGACGAGGCGCAGGACATTGATGAGCTCCTCAACAATGCCGAGAAGCGCATCTATGAGGTGACCAGTTCGCCCTCGGTGCGGAAGTTCATACCCATCGGCTCTGCGCTCACCGAAGCGTGGGAACGCTTCGATAACCTCCATAAAGGCGAATACGAGATGCGCGGCATCCCGACGGGCTTCCAAGCCCTCGATAACATGCTCGCCGGTTTCCAGCGCTCCGACCTCGTCATCCTCGCGGCGCGGCCCTCTATGGGTAAGACGGCGCTCGCCTTGGATATCGCCCGTCAGACGGCCATCAAGCACGGAACGCCGGTCGGCATCTTCTCCTTGGAAATGAGCTCCCAGCAGCTGGTAGACCGCATGCTCGCGGCCGAAGCGCGCGTGGACGCCTGGAAGCTCCGCACCGGGAAGATCTCGACCGACGAGGAGTTCGAACGCATCCGCGACGCTATGGGTCGCCTCGCAAAGGCGCCGATACACATAGACGACCAGCCGGCCACGAACGCGCTCGGCATGCGCTCGGCCGCGCGGCGCCTTAAGCGCGAAAGCGGTATCGGCCTCATCATCGTGGACTACCTCCAGCTCATGACGCCGACCTCGACGCGTTCGTCCGATTCTATGACCCAGCAGGTTACCGAGATATCGCGCTCCTTGAAGACGCTCGCTCGCGAGCTCGATGTGCCAGTTCTCGCCCTTTCCCAACTCTCGCGTGCCATCGAGACTCGCCGCGGCCGCCCTCGCCTTTCTGACCTCCGTGACTCAGGCTCTATCGAACAAGACGCCGACGTCGTCATCTTCATCCATAACGAAGACCGCTATAACGAGAACAAGGAAGAACGTTCGAACGTCACGGAGATTCTCGTCGAGAAGCACCGCAACGGCCCGACCGGAAAGATCGACCTCTTCTTCGATGCGGAACGAGCGACCTTCCTTCCGATAGAGAAATCGTCCTTCACGGCCGAATCCTTGGCTGGCGCGGCAGGAACGGCCGACGACTTCTGATCCATGGCTCGCCCGCTTGAAGAGCTTAAAGAGCTCATCGCCGAATTCCCCGGCATCGGTCCGAGGCAGGCGCGGCGCATCGCACAATTCATGCTCGGCGCGGGCACAGCCTATCGCGAGAAACTTGCGCGCCTCGTCATAGAAGCGGCGAAAGCGGTCTCTCAATGCGACCTCTGTCTGCGATATGCCGACACCCGTAATGGCCTGTGCTCCATCTGCGTCGACAACACGCGCGATCGCGACTCGCTCATGGTCGTGGAGAAAGACATCGACATAGAGAGCATCGAGAGCTCGAGCGCCTACCACGGGCTCTATTTCGTCCTTGGCGGACTGAAAACCCTTACCGACCGGCCGAACGGGCGCATCGTCCGCGAGAAAGAGCTTCTCGGACGTATCGCAAAAGAGAAAATCGAAGAAGTCATCTTCGCCCTCTCCACGACACCCGAAGGCGACTACACGGCGCGCGAATTATCGAAAGAAATAACGAATGCAAAATCGAATATTAAAACAACCCTCCTAGGAAGAGGGCTTTCGGTGGGAGCGGAGATAGAATACGCGGATTCGGAAACCTTGAGGAACGCGCTTCGGAACCGGGCTTAGTTCATCTTCCGTCGCTCTTCGGACGTTCGCAATCTTATTGCGCTGTAGTCCGCAGCACTTACATCGTCTGTGCGCAATCCTTTCGAGAGTTCCGCCATGGCTTTGAGATCGGAACCCACATGGGATGAAAAATACCGCATGGATTTGGTGAAACTGAACCCATCCCGCGAGCCCGAAAGGGTCGCGATAACTTCGTATTTCTTCGTCATCGAACCTCTCTAAAACTTTCCGATCTTCACCTTGAGGTGAGGCTGTTTGTGGCCCTTCTTCTTGTGATAGCGGCTCTTTGCCTTGTATTTGACGACGACGACCTTCTTGTTACGGCCAACCGAGAGTACCGTCGCCGGGACCTTGCCGTCGGAAACCATCGGCGCGCCGAGCGAAAGCTCCTTTCCGTCGTCGGTAAGAAGTACCGCCTCAAAGGTGATCGAATCGTCTTTCTTGACGCCCGTAATCTTCTCAATGGTAAGCAGCGAACCCTCCTTCACGAGGTACTGTTTTCCGCCCGTCTTTATTACTGCGATATTAGCCATATTTTCAGCTATCCTATCAGAAAAGCCTTGAAATGCAATCTCTCTTTCAAAAAGTGATCATCGACTGCTCCTGGGCATAAAAAGCATGCGTGCAAATCGATCGGCCACTGCACCCGGAGAGCTCGTCTTATGGGTCCGAGTCAACGACTCGGAAAAGAGCGTAAGCCATAGTAGAGCCCGGTTGTAACGCTTTTTGAGCGCGCCTTTCGGTTGAAGGCCGTTCTCCGTATAGAAACGAGAGTGCCGGAGCCAGAAACGGGCGGCACCTGGCGCCTGATCCTTGCCGAGAAGTCTCATAGCAATGACACGGTACCATCCGCACACCTAGGGGCAAGCGGATCGGGGAAAATGACGATCCTACTCCACCGTAAGCCTAGCTTGCTGTCATCGTTCGCTCGGGAATAGCCCGAACACGCTCGGCTATTCTCCTCGCTTACTCGACAGTAACAGACTTAGCCAAATTCCTCGGCCTATCGACGTTGAGCCCCTTTCCTGCCGCGAAGTGATACGCGAAGAGCTGGAGCGCGATGATGGAGAGTATGGGCGTGAGCTCTTCGATGGTTTTCGGGATATAGATTACATCATCCGCGACTTCCTTGATGCGTTCGTCCCCTTCGGTCGCGATAGCGATGACAGGGCCCTTGCGCGCGCGTATCTCGATGATGTTCGAGATGGTCTTCTCATACACCGAATCTTCAGGGGCGATGGCAACCGTCGGGAAGCCTTGGTCGATCATGGCCAGGGGTCCATGCTTCATCTCTCCCGCTCCATAGCCCTCAGCGTGGATATAGGAAACTTCTTTAAGCTTCAGCGCGCCTTCAAGCGCAGCAGGATAGCTGAACTTGCGGCCGATGAAGAGGAAGTCGCGGGATACCTTGTATTTCTCAGCGACTTCCTTGATATGATCCGATTGTGCGAGCACCATCTCGGCAAGCGAAGAAAGTTTGGTAAGCGCTTTCGCGATCGACTTCCCCTTCTGAGCACCGAGCGTGCGGCTGCGTCCCAGGAAGAGCGCGACGAGGACCATCACTACTGCCTGCGATATGAGCGCCTTCGTCGAAGCGACGCCGATCTCCGGGCCCGCATGCGTATAGACGCCTGCGTCCGTTTCGCGCGCGATGGTGGAGCCGACGACATTCACTAGACCGAGCGTGAGCGCGCCCTTCCTTTTCGCTTCGCGGATAGCCTCAAGCGTGTCGAGCGTTTCGCCCGATTGCGAGATGGCGAGCACAGCGGTGTCCGGATTCACGATGGGCTTTCGATACCGGAATTCCGATGCGAGTTCCACCTCTACCGGCACGCCGCCGAGCCCTTCCACGAGATATTCGCCGATGAGCCCTGCGTAGTAAGCGCTCCCGCATCCGACGATGATGAGCCGGTTTATCCGTGCAAGCGTATCGGCGACGTCTTCGAAGCCACCGAGCTTAGCGCGCCCTTCCTCGACCAAGAGTCGCCCACGAAGGGCGTCTTCGATTACTTTCGGCGTCTCCATTATTTCCTTCAGCATGAAATGCGGATAGCCGCCGCGCGTCGCCTCGTCGATGCTCCAATCGATGGTCTCCGGGGTCCTCTCTACCGACGCATCGGCAAGCGTCCGAACGCGATGCGAGGTCGGCGTCACGATAGCGATATCGCCGTCATTGAGGAAGACCATGCGCTTGGTGTGCTTCACGATGGGCGTCGCGTCAGATGCGATGAAATGCTCCCCGTCCCCAACGCCGATAACGACCGGCGAACCCATGCGCGCGGTGATGATAGTATCGGGCTCTTTCGCGTACGAAATGAGGAGGCCATAGGTGCCACGGAGTTTCGAGAGCGTGTCTACCACCGCATCCTCGAAGCTCATGCCTGCCGCGATTCCCTCCTCGACCATATGCGCGATGACTTCCGTATCGGTCTCTGAAGCAAACAGGTGCCCGCGTTCCATAAGGCCAGCCTTGAGCTCGCGGAAGTTCTCGATGATGCCGTTATGGATGACGAAGATATCGCCCTGACAATCGGCGTGCGGATGGGCGTTCTGTTCGTTGGGCTCGCCATGCGTCGCCCAGCGCAGATGCGCTATGCCGGCCGTAGCCGATGAGTCTCGTTCCATCTTCTTGGTGAGCTCTTCGACAGCTCCCGGCGTCTTCACGACGCCGTATTCCGGCATATAGATGCCGGCAGAGTCATAGCCACGATACTCAAGGAGCGACAGTCCTTCAAGGAGTAGCGGTGCCGCCTTCTTATCGCCCGTATACGCGAATATTCCACACATAGCTTAGTTTTAGTATACCGCCAAAGACGAAAAGATACCGAAAGACCTATACCGTACTCCATGAAAACGCCTCCGGTGGCACTCTGAAACCCTTTTTGCTATCGTGGCACCTCATGTCGGAATGGAGAAAATTCGCAGGCGCGCGCCAGCCCCATTCCCCTTTAGAAGCGTCTTCCGCGATACGTTGCAGCGCAGGATCGAAGGTCATCTGGGGCTTGCATGGGGTTAACCTGAATCGACTCGGCCATCGAGACCCGCACTACTACGGCACGGTCACGCTCGATGATATTGAAGAGCGCATCGCGACGCGGGCCGCCCAATATGGCTTCGGGACCGACTTTTTCCAAACGAACTGGTCCGGCGCGTTGACTGACTGCATACAAGAGATATCGCAGGATCCGAATACCGCGGGTTTCGTCGCGAATCTCGGAGCATGGACGCATAACGATCGCGGACTGGGTGACACATTCCGGGATGCCGCCCGCCCTCTTGTTGAGGTGCACCTGTCCGACATACACGAGAGAGCTCGTCAACCAGGAGAATCGTTTCGGAAGATATCGGTGCTTAAAAACGTCCGGACAGGTATCGTTTCAGGGATCGGCATAGATGGCTATGACAAAGCCGTAGACGAACTGGCCGCCGCCATCCGCGCTCGAGAGACGTCGCAAAAAATAACCTAGTCGTCCTGTGTCGGACCGGTGACAGCAAGCTGCTCGATGCCGGCCGCTTCGCCGCTGATGCGCATTACGTCCTTGTCTATCTTGCCGAATTCCTTATACGCCGCGGTGTAGTGGTTCACGGTCGTCTGGAGCGTGTTACCAAGCTTTTTCATATATTCGTCGTACGAGCCGAGGTGTTTTCCTAGTTCGCCGACGCGCTTCTGTATGTCCTTCGCCTGCTCTTCTATCTGAAGCGCCTTAAGGCCCTGGAGAACCGTTTGCAGGTACGCGAGGAATGACGTTGGCGAAACGATGATCACCTTCTTGCTGAACGCATATTCGATGAGATCGCGCGTATTCGTCTTCATCGCGCCGACCTGATTCACCAGAAGGTCGTAGTACACGCCTTCGGACGGGATGAACATGAACGCGAATTCCATCGTGTTCTCCTCAGGCCGGACGTACTTCGACGTCTCATCGATACGGATCTTCAGGTCCTGTTTGAACGCTTTCTCGAACGCTTCCCGCTCGCTCCCCTCCCGCGCGCCTATCGCCTTGTTGTAGTTATCGAGAGAGAACTTGGAATCGATGGGGATGATGCGATCGCGCATGAAGACGACCGCATCCACTATCTCGCCGTTCTTGAAGCCGTATTGCATCTGGAACGAGCCCGGGGGCATGACGTTCTTAAGCACCGTCTCAAGATAGTATTCGCCCAGGATGCCGCGCTGCTTCGGGTTCTTGAGGATGTCTTGCAGGTTCTGAAGCTGATCGGCGAACGAGACTACCTGGCGGTTCGTCTCGTCAAGCTTGGTCAGCCCTTCAGTCACATCCTTAACCAGCCGGTATGATTCGCTCATCTGTTTCTGTACCGAGTCAGCCATATTTTTCGAGTTCCTATCCATCCGCTCATCCATCGTCCGGGTAAGCTCCGCGATACGTTCGTTGATGAGAGAAAGGCCTTGTCCGGAGACCGCATCTCCGTTTTCCTTACTTTTCCCTCGATTTGAGAACAAAAAGAAAAACGCTCCAGCATTTATGATGAGGAGTGCGAGGACGAGGACGATAAGGAGGGTTTCCATGAGTTGATTATAACAAGAAAGGGGTTAGAATCCTTAGAGATATGTCGCTTCAGGTTCAGATAAAGACCGATATGATCGCCGCGATGAAGGCGCGAGAGACCTTGAAGGTCGAGGTCCTCCGGGGGCTTATGGCCGCCTTCACGAACGAGCTCGTCACGCTCAAAAAACTCCCGACCGACGCTCTTCCCGATGAGAATGCGCTTACGGTCATCCGCCGCGAAGTGAAGAAGCGCAAAGACGCGTCTGAGCAGTTCCGTAAGGGCAACCGTCCCGAACTGGCGGACAAGGAAGATGCCGAGGACGCGATGCTCAAGGCCTATCTCCCCCAGATGATGAGCCAGGATGAGATCCGCCCCATCGCTGAAAAGAAAAAGGCGGAACTTGGGATGCACGATAAGAAAGAAGCGGGCAAGCTTATGGGCGCGGTCATGAAGGAATTGAATGGTAAAGCGGACGGCGCTGATGTAAAAGCGGTAGTGGATTCGCTGTTTGTATGAGCGAGAGCCGGGCAGAACGCCTGCCCGCACGGCATCAGAAATTTATCGATTTCATGCATGCGCTCGATCGTGAGGGAATCACTTCTCCTGCAGAGCGAGCGCGCAGATGGAATGGACATCTCTATGGCTCTGATGGAAAAATCAGACCTGAGAGAAGGACAGCAGAGATTATCGTCCCGCGCCACCGACGCGCCGCTTGAATCACATGTTTTCCAGGAGGATTGAGAGAGCTGCATCGTCCCCTTCTCCGTCGGATACGGATATTCACTATATGCAGTTCGTAGAGCAATGCCGCGCGTGCGGTCTCACAGCTCAAGGCGAGATCGAGATCGCATGGTCGGTCGCCCGCGCGGAATATCACGAGTCTGGCAATCGTTCAGCCCTCCAAACCCCTTTTCGGAGCCGAAAAATCTAAAGTAGTGACCCTACCGGGAATCGAACCCGGATTTGGTCCTTGAGAGGGACCTGTCCTAACCGTTAGACGATAGGGCCGTGAAGGTTTTTATAGCACGGAATCTCAGGTTTTTCATTCCAAACCGGCCCTTTCACGCGACTTCCATATGAATCTCATACTCTAGACATCGGATGGATAAAGATGCATAATGAATCAACTATGAAGCATATACTCGCCTCCCTCGCGATCGCTGCTACCGTAGCGACTGGCTTTATCGGAACCGTCGGCATCCCGGCTATCGCGCAGGCGACGACCTGCACCACGATAGCTGTCGGTACGGCATATGGCGCGCAGAACAGCGCAGCGCGGAACCTCCAACAGTTTCTCGTCGATACCAATTATCTCCGCGGAGGCCAGCAGATGGTGACGGGTTACTTCGGCCCGGCGACCCTTGAAGCGCTGCAGTATTTCCAGCAGGCCCAAGGCCTTCCGCAAAGCGGCCTCGTCGATGCGCAGACAGCGAATGCTATCCAGACCGTAAGCTGCGGCGGCTCGAATCAATACAACCCCTACAATCCGTATAATCCGACAATCCCCTCGAACCCGATCGTGCCGCCGTGCTATTACGGCTGCCCGATCAATCCATATGGCTCCCCGACCATCAGCTACCTTTCACCTACATCCGGCGCTATCGGCAGCACGGTCACCATATATGGCTCCGGCTTCAGCTCAACAGGAAATTCCGTCCGATTCGGAAACGGCATCATCGCGAACCTCTATTCCCCGACAGGGACGAACCTGAGCTTCACCGTGCCGTCTTACATGCAGGGGTACGGTAATCAGTACACGACGCCAGGCACCTATAACGTGAGCGTCACGAACCAGAACAATCAGTCTTCGAATAGCGCCACGTTCACTGTCACCGGGTACAACGGTGGTGGCTACAATCAGCCGTCTATCGCGAGCGTGAACGGTCCGACGAGCGTTCAGGTCGGCAACCAAGGTACGTGGACCGTAACGGTGAACGTACCGACGAGCTCATACCTTACGGCGTCAGTGAACTGGGGCGATTACGCCTACGTCGGGTCAACCGCGCCGACGAACCAGTCGTACTCTACCGGTTCGCAACAGACGTTCACCTTCACGCATGCGTATCAGACATCAGGAACCTATACGATCACCTTCACCATTAGCTCTCAGAACGGGGGCTCCGTGCAATCCTCGATGCAAGTGACCGCGACCACCTACGGCGGTGGCGGTACGGGGGCGCCGATCGTAACCGGGATCTCCCCTACTTCGGGCCCCATCGGTACTTTGGTGACAATTTATGGTTCTGGCTTCAATTCCTACAGCGGGAACGACATCCGCTTTGGTTCGGGGGGCACGAATAACACTCCTTCACTCGACGGCACGACCCTCAAATACGTCATCCCTTACTGGATGAGCTCGTGCGATCTCAACAATGCAAGCTCCGCGTGTACCGCGCTCGCGACCCAGGTGACCCCGGGCACCTATCAGTTCAGCGTCTTGAACCCGTCCACGGGACAGAGCTCAGGTACGTACAATTTCACGGTTACATACTAAATCATTCGCCCAATAAAAAACCCGCTTTGAAGCGGGTTTTTTATTGGGCTACCTCCGTTCCCACTCCTCATCCTGCCGGACGAGGAGCCTTTTCGCATCAGCGGGATTTGCCATGAGCGCTTTGACGACCTTCTCCATGCGCATGGATTGAGAACCTTTGACGAGGACGATGTCGCCCGCTTCTACGAGCGCTGGCATCTGTGCCGCGACGTCAGTACCGCTATCGAGAGAAAGCACACGCGAGGGATCCAGTCCGCTCGCGATCGCCGCCTCAGCGAGGTTTCGGGCCCGGACGCCGACAGTCACGAGGAGCTCTGTCGATTCGGCTGCGAGCGCGCCGATGCGACGATGCTCGTCTACCGAATACGAACCCAGCTCGAGCATGTCAGCGAGAACCGCGATGCGCTTCCCGATCCTCGGCGCGGCCGCAAGCGCGCTGAGTGCTTCTTCGGTCGCCGCTGGCGATGCGTTGTAGGTATCATCGATGACCACGGAACCGTTACGACCCTCGATAAGACGCATACGCCCGGGCGGCGGCACATGTGACTCTATGTCCGCTACCGCGCGTACAAGCGGAACGCCAGCCGCGAGCGCGGCCGCGACGCCACCGATGACGGCATAGGCGTGCGCGGCGCCGAGCACGCCCTTCATGACGACATGCGTACGCTCGTCGCCATAGGCGATATCGAACGATATCCCCGTAGCCGTCTTTTTCACGCCCGTGTAGCGAAGGTGCGTGGCACGTACGTCAGCTCCTTCGCCGAAACCGAACGAGATGCGCCGCACGTCTTCAAACGTGATCGCCGCGGCTGCCTTCGCATCGTCGTGGTTGTAGACGTACGCGCCGCCCGAGCCAAGCCACGCCGCGGGCGCAAGCTCTTCCTTCACCACATCCTCTGGAGATGCATAGTATTCGACATGCACCGAAACGTCTGGAAAACGCGTCGCGACAACAATATCAGGCGAGAGCCACGTCAACGAGCGCGATATATCGCCGGGACGGTCAGCACCCACCTCGATGACGAGCCACGCGGGATAGACCGGACGCAGCAGGAGGAGAGAAAAGCCGTCGGCAAGGTTCTTGAGCCACTGGAAAGGGTTCGACCAGCCGTTCGGCACGCCGAGTATCGTAAGCGGGACGCCGATGTCAGAATTGAAGCTCTTTTCGCTCTTCCGGACGAAATAAGAACCGGCAAGCGCCGTATAGACGGCATCTTTCGTCGACGTCTTCCCTACCGAGCCGGTCACTGCGATGATATGCGGACTGAAACGCTTCAGGACGGCTTTAGCCTCGAGCGTGAGGAGGAATACGAGGAAACGTCGCGTGAATGCTTTGAGCGCGTGCATGCGTCAGTGGGAGGCGTCCGTGGGCGAACGGTCGGGCGGCACGTCGTAGTAATTGATGAGGAAATGCACGGTATTTATGAAAGGCGGCGTCCAGGTCTCGGATGCATATTCGGCTCCCTTAGGATACACCGCGTAGAAGAAGACGAGGAATTTCGGATTATAGGCCGGGAAATACCCGAAGAAAGAGTGCAGATACCGGTCCGGATAATACTGTTTGGTCGCAGGGTCTTCTATCTGGGCGGTGCCAGTTTTCGCCGCGATGGAATAGTCGGGCATCTTGTCCTTGCCGTTCGCAAGCGCGGTATCGACGACGGTCACGAGCATCTGCGTGATCTCGCGGTCGGTCTCGTCAGAGATGGCGCGCACGGGCGGCGACCAGCCCAAGGTCTTCGTGATGCCGCCGCCGTAATCGAGCTCGGTACCGACGTGCGGCGAAGGCACTACACCGTCGTTCGCCAAGGTCGCGAGCGCCCGTGCCATGGCCACAGGAGTGACCGCGATACCCTGCCCGAACGAGGCCGTAGCATATTCGACCTGTCGCGGGCTCAAGAGGTTCGCTACCAAGGGCGACGCTTCCCCCGGGAGGTCGATACCTGTCTCGTCTTCGAGCCCGTACTTTTTGAGATATGACGTGAACGTCGTCGTGCCCATCTGGTTCGCGACCCATGCTGCGCCGACGTTCAGGGACTGCGAAAGGATCTGCTGCATAGGAATCACTCCGCGTGCCTTGAGATCGTAATTGCAGATCTTCTTCTTATCGAGGGTGATGCATCCCGTGTCGTTATAGGTAGTCGACGGTTTGACGGCGCCGGAATCGAGACCGGCGGCCATCGTGAGCGCTTTCACGATAGAACCGAACTCATACACGTGCTGGACCAGCGGATTTCCCAGGGACTCCGGGTCCGCGTCCTTGAAGTCGTTCGGATCGAACGTGGGCCGCGTCGCCATCGCGATGATCGCGCCCGTGTGCGGGTCCATGATGATCCCGCCCGACGTGTCCGGATGCCACGCCTCGGCATACTGATCAAGGTCTTCTTCGAGGAATTGCTGGACCGAGGGCTCGATCGAGGTGACGAGGTCGGCACCCGGTTCTACGGTATCGGACGAGAACTTGGCGCGGATGTTCGTAAAGAGATCGGCGAAGAAATTCACGAACAAGCCGCCGTCGGAATGCGTCAGCGCGTCATTGTAATAGCGCTCGAGACCGTACTGGCCGGAGAGCGTAGTCCCGTCCGCGCCATAGCCGAGGAAGCCGATAGTCCCCGCCGCGAGTGAACCTCCCGGATAAAAACGCCAATGCGACGCGAGCACTTCCACGCCCGGGAGCTTCAATGCGCTTATCGCGTCCCCTGCGTCCGAAGGCACCTGCTCGGCGACTTCCACATATACCTGATCTTTCTTCGCCGCCTTGGCGAGGAACGCGCTCGCATCCAACGACGGGATGAGCTTCTTAAGGGCGTCAAAGGTCGCGTTGGGATCGCCGAGCTTCTGCGGGTCTAGGGCGATCGTGTAGCCAGAAGCGATGGTCGCGGCCGAGATATGCGTGCCTTGTTTTGTGGTGAAGTAGATATCGCCGCGATCGATCTGGTTGGTGGCCTGCTCTACATACTGGCTTTCGGCTTTGGCACGGAAATCCTTACCGTGGACGACCTGTATGAAGTAGAGCCGGCCCAGGAGGACGAGGCCGATGAGTATGACGGCGCCGGCGATGAACCGGATGCGGTATGCGAACTTAGCCTTGGCGGTCATTCAGGCCATTCTAGCCGACGGATGCGCCTCGGCAGTGGAAAAAGGCTCAACGAGTGGAGTGAAATGCGACCGCCGTATCGCGCGTCGCGAAGGTTTCGGTAGCGATAGGAACATATCCGAGGCTCGCCGCGTACGCGGGAGTGATGCTTTGCGTGCGTGCCAGGTAGGAGGCTTCAAGCGACGCGACTTCCGCCGAAAGCGCCGTCGATCGGCTGACGAGATCTTGTCGCGCGGCGACATGAAATACCGAAGAGATCATGAAATAGGTATAGAACGCCGAAAGCGCGACGAATGCGGCGAGAAGGAAGAACGCGAAGCGGCGCTCCCACGGAAACGCATACGCGAGGATGCCGGCGCGACGCCGTCCGCCAAACGGGAGCGGTTCCTGCCCGGGGGCTATTTTTCGTGACGTGCGCGCGTAAGGCATGGCAGGTGGTTTTAGTGATAATCAGTCTCCTCTTTCGAAGATGCGGAGCTTCGCGCTTCGCGCGCGGGGATTCCTGCGCCTTTCGGCGTCTTCCGGCACGATGGGCTTTTTAGTGATGCGGATGCCGCGTCCCTCATCTTCAGCGGTGCGGAACGCGCGTTTGACGATGCGGTCTTCGAGGCTATGGAAAGAGATGACCGCGAGACGGCCGTGAGGCGACAAGAGACCGAGTGCGGACGCAATCGCTTCTTCAAGCGCGCCAAGCTCGTCGTTCACCGCGATCCTGAGCGCCTGGAATGTGCGTGTCGCGGGATCGATGCGGCCGCGGCGGTAGGCGGCTGGCACGGCGGAGCGGATGATCTCGGCGAGTTCGCGGGCGGTTTCTATAGGACGTTTCTTTCTCGTCTCTACGATCACGCGGGCGATCCTGCCTGCATAGCGCTCTTCGCCGTATGCGCGGATGATGCGCGCGATCTCCTCTTCGTCCCAATCGGCGATGATGTCGGCAGCGGTGTAGAGACGCTCTTCCGGCGCGCCGAGTGTCATGAGGAGCGGCTCGTCCGCAGCGAACGAAAGCCCTTTGCCCGAGGCGAGCTGTTCGGAATGCCATCCGAGGTCGAAGACGATCCCTTCGGCAGAAGTGATACCCGCTTCCTCTGCGAGCGAATGGATGTTCTTGAAATTGCCTTTGAGGTAGATGACACGCGAGACCGCATCCTTCAGCCGCTCCTGCGAGAGCGCGAGCGAGCGCTGGTCGAGATCAAGCGCGAGCAGCGTGCCCTTTTTCCCAATCGCCGTGCATATCTTCTCTGCGTGACCGCCGGTCCCGACGGTCGCGTCAATGGCCGTATCGCCCGCTTTCAGCAAAAGGCCGCCGACGGTCTCATCGAGAAGCACCGTCTGGTGTTCGGTGTTTGGCCTAGATGATTCTCCGTGATGCTTCATGGTCATATGACGCCTATCTCGCCCAGCTTTGCAGCCATCTGATCGCCCTTCGATTCGATATCGGCCTTGTACGATTCCCAGCGCTTCTTATCCCAGACCTCGATGCGATCGTTCACGCCTGCCAAGACGACGTCGGTCTTGAGACTTGCGAATTCCTTGAGATAGTCGGGAATGAGCATCCGGCCGGCGGAATCGACGTCCACGTCAGTAGCGCCGGCAACCATGAAGCGGTTGAAGCCTCGCGTATCTGCAGAACCGATAGACAGCTCAGAAAACTTTCCCGCGAGCCGCTTCCATGACGCGGCAGAAAAGACGAACAGACAGCGATCGAGGCCGCGCGTGATGATGACCGTCTTTCCAAGTTCTTTGCGGAATTTAGCGGGAAGCGAAAGCCTCTTTTTAGGGTCGAGCGTGTGCTGATATTCACCGATGAGCATTGAAATCAGCGAGGATAGGGCATGTTCACGGATATGCCACTCTATCCCACTAGTAGTGAAGTATATGCCACCCTACCCCACTTGGTGGTTCTTATCCACACACCTCTATATGAAAAAACCCGCATGGCGGGTCGAGGTCCTAAGAGATTAGAGCCCTCAATCTAAGGTTTTCTTGCATCCCTGAGGAGTTCCTGGAAGCTTCTACCCTTAGCCCGAGATCGATGCCGTTTACGAGATATGGCAATCGGATTCTCGTGTGGCATAGCCGTAGATACCGGGTCACTGAACCTCCTGAGGATCTGAGGAAAAGCTCCTCGTTCGCTCGCATCGAACGCTTCGATCTTCATACCCGCCGCTATCCTACTCCTCCGAAAGCCGGTGTCAATGGTCGGAAGTGTGCACAATGGCGCTCTAAACGATGATCTCTTTGGGCCGCGGATGAGCGATGTATGCAGAGCTCATGACAAAGCCGTACGCGCCGACCTTTTGGATCGCCAGGATATCCCCTATCTTCGGCATCGTCATGAGCCTATCCTTCGCAAAGAGATCGCCCGATTCGCAGATATAGCCCGCGAGCGTCACTTTCTTCTGAGGGCCTTTTACCCGGCTCGCGTTCACGATTGGATGATAGGCGCCATAGAGCTGAGGGCGCATGAGATGGTTCGAACCGGAGTCCACTCCCACGAAGGTATGCGCGGAGGTCGTCTTTATATCGACAGCTGATACGAGAAGGGTGCCTGCATCGGCGACGATGAATCGTCCCGGTTCGAGCGCGAATTCGACCGGCGTCCTTCGATCCTTTTCGAACCTCGTGAGGAGCTTCTGAAGGCGCTTCCCCACTCCTTCGACCGCAAGCACGCGATCTGTGGGCGCGTACGCGATCCCAAGCCCTCCTCCGAAATTGATGCGGTGCACGTCGGGAAAACGTTCTGCCGTAGCGAGCAGCGCTGAGACTGACGTGAGGAACGTATCCGTGTCGAGCACGTTCGTCCCGATTTGCTGATGGAGACCGATGACGCGGAGATTGAATTTCCTCGCGATACGCTCCGCTTCGGGCAGATCAGCGAGGCTTATGCCGAATTTGCTTCCGGGCCCGCCATTCACCACATGGGGATGGAATGCGCTCCCGATGCCTTGGTTCACGCGAAGCGCGACTTCTTTTCCTAATTTTTTCTTCCCCCATACTTCCAGCTGATGGAGAGAATCGATATGCATCTCGCCCGCGTTACGTGCGGCAAAGACGATCTCGTCTTCCCGAAGACTCGGACAGGTGAAGATGATCTCGCTTTTCTTGAAACCCGCTTTCTTCGCGAGACGTATCTCGCCCACGCTCGACGCTTCGATGCCGAGACCGGCTTTCCGAATGATCTTCAGTAGGGAGAGGTTGCCGTTCGCCTTCGCGGCATAGAAAAGCGCGATCCCGGGGAATGCTTTTTTCAGGCGCGCGCATTGCGCTTCGATGATCGCGCGTTCGTATACGTAGAGCGGCGTTCCATAGGCGCGCGAAAGAGAATCGGCTGACCGGTTGCCGAGATAGAGCTTGTTGCCTTTGATGTGCATGTCAGCTGTTGATGATTTCCCCCAATCTCGTAAGGACGAAATCGCGGTCGAGGACGGAAAGGAACCAGCCGGCTTTGGGGCCGTGGTCCTTGCCGAGAAATGCCAAGTAGAGCGCGCCGAAAAATTCGCCTGCGGATAATCCGGACTCCTTGCGGATCTCATGGAGCGCGGTGTGAAGCTCCTGACCGTCGAGCGTCGCATGCTCTTGGACATATGCGACGACCTTCCCGATCGCCGTTTTCTGTTCGGAGGAAAGCTGCTTCGCCGCATCGGGCAGAATGTCCTGAAGCGTGAACTTGTAGTCGTCGGACGCGGCGCGGTCGAGCCAGATGCGCGCGTAGCGTGCGCGCAGCTCAAGCTCTTGCCGATCGAGTTCCGTGAGTTTCGTATTTCCCTTCATGCGTTCCACTTCAGCATCTACCGCGAGATGCGGCATCTGCACGATGAACGCTATCTGAGAGAAACGCGGCAAGAACCGCTTGGCGCCCTTAAGGCCGTCTCGCTCTTCCGGAAAATGGATATACTCGAAAAGCCTCGTATCGTCGTCGCGAATTCCCTGCCAGTATTTTTCAGCGAGTTTATCATAGGTATCCCAAAGGACCGGGATAGTATCGCCCGCGGGATCGAAGTTGATCTGCTGGTTGATGTCCTTACCGAAAAGCGCGAGGCGGAAGATGCGGGGCGGCATGAGTTCGACGACGTCTTTCGCAGACGAACCTTCGCCTTTCGATGATGACATCTTCTTTCCCACGATGAGGAAGAATTCGTTCTGAACGCCATAGGGTTCTGGATAGCCGAGGACTTCTTCAGATATGCGCCGCGCGATATCACGAGGTCCGCCTTTGGAATAATGATCCTTTCCTCCGCCCTCAACGTCTACCTGCATCACCTTCCATTTCGCGCCCCATTCGACCTTCCAGGGAAGTTTCGCATGGCCATCAAACGGAGAAACGTTCCCGTGATGACCGCATCCTTCGGCCCACTTCACCGCGGTCGGATAGCACGTATAGGTGACCTTCTCGCCGTCCCAGGCTTCCGCTTTCGTCGTGCCGATCTTGCCGCAGTTCTCGCATATGACCGAAACCGGGAACCAGTCATCGGGGCGCGTCGCTTTGGATACCTCTTCGTATATCTTCCGTATCGCCGCAGCATTGTCCAAAGCCTCGCGGATGACGCCGTTCATTCTGCCGGAGAGGTAGAGTTCGCTCGCGCGATA
>FTGQ01000087.1_pt1 | contig 27876 bp, 27 predicted proteins | sample 1640761 | NCBI WGS metagenome assembly FTGQ01 (sample SAMEA3914789, study PRJEB12502) | metagenome | biome: forest; material: soil | place: Canada | collected 2011-07-03 | depth 0.3 m
CTCGCATCCATCAACGTGAGCTTCTATGTGGACTCCCTCGAGGAATCCTTCGGCGGCACGGCCGGCAACATCGCGTATACTCTCGGGCTCTTGGAAGAGAAACCCGTCGTCATCGCGACGGCCGGGAATGATTTCGAACCCTACCGCATGTGGCTCGATTCGCGGCATGTCGATACCGGCCACATTCAGACGAACGGCAAGCTCCGGACCGCCTTCGCGACCATCATGACCGATGATAAGAACAACCAGATAGCCGCCTTCTACCCCGGCGCGATGCAAGAGCCCTATGCCTTGAAGGAGAACACGTTCGACAAGAACGGCTTCGTGATCGTCGCGCCGGGCAATCCCGAAGACATGCGCGCGATCCCGAAATTCTGCCGCGAGCATACGATCCGCTTCATGTATGATCCCGGGCAGTCCATCACCTCGCTCTCAGACGAAGACCTCAAAGACGGCATGGAGGGCGCCGAGATCGTCATCATGAACGATTACGAGCTCGCCATGGTCACGAAAAAGACCGGGTGGGCGCCCGAGGAGATACTCAAGCACGCCGAGGTGCTCGTGACGACCTACGGCGAGAACGGTTCCGAGATACGTAAGGGCAACATGATCTTTAAGGTGCCGGCCGGGCGGCCGAAAGATACGAGCGACCCGACGGGTGCTGGAGATGCCTATCGCGCCGGATTCGCCCACGGATTCCTCAAGGAGTGGCCGCTCGAGACCGTCGGTAAGCTGGCGTCCCTCGTCGCCTGCTATACGGTCGAGAAGAAAGGCACTCAGACCCATATCTTCAACCCGATATCCTTGCGCGCCCGCTACAAGGAGAACTTCGGGGAAGACCTGCCCCGTTAATCATTTAATAGAAACATCTAGCTTTCGTATGGAACACGACATCGCTAATCCCTCGCTCGCGCCGGAAGGCAAGAAACGCATCGAATGGGCCGAGCGCGACATGCCCGTCCTCAGGCAGGTACGAGCCGAATTCGAGAAGGCACAGCCGTTCAAAGGGATGAACTTTTCGGCATGCCTTCACGTGACCGCTGAAACAGCGAACCTGGTACGCACCCTCAAGGCGGGCGGAGGCAATGTCCTTCTCGTGGCCTCTAATCCCCTCTCGACGCAGGATGACGTCGCGGCATCGCTCGTCGCCGACTATGACATCCCCGTATATGCGATCCGCGGAGAAGACCGGGATACGTTCTTCAAGCATCTTGATGCGGCGATAGCGCACAATCCGGTCATCACGATGGACGATGGCGCCGACCTCATCACCACCATTCATCAGAAATATCCCGAGAAGGCTGCGCAGATCATGGGCTCGATGGAAGAGACGACGACCGGCGTCATCCGCCTTCGCGCCATGGCGAAAGACAATGCCTTGAAGATCCCAGTAGTCGCCGTGAATGACGCGAAGACCAAGAACCTCTTCGATAACCGCTATGGCACCGGCCAGTCAACCCTCGACGGCATCATCCGCGCGACGGATGCGCTCATTGCGGGCAAGGTCATCGTGGTCGCCGGCTACGGTTGGTGCGGGCGCGGCTTCGCGATGCGTGCACGCGGCATGGGTGCGCGGACTATCGTCACGGAAGTCGATTCGATCAAGGCGCTCGAAGCGGTCATGGATGGTTTCGAAGTGATGCCCATGAAAGACGCCGCGAAGGTCGGCGAGGTGTTCTGCACGCTCACCGGCGACATCAACGTGATCGACAAGGAGCACTTCCCTCTCATGAAAGACGGCGCCATCCTTTGCAACAGCGGACACTTCGACGTTGAGATAAACCTCAAGGCGCTGGCGGGAATGGCAGAGAAGGTCACGAAAGACGTGCGCAAGAACGTGGACGAATATCTTGTCGGCGGAAAGCGGCTCTATATCATCGGCGAAGGACGCCTCGTGAACCTCGCCGCCGCGGAAGGCCATCCGGCATCGGTCATGGACATGAGCTTTGCGACGCAGGCCCTCGCTTCCTCATGGGTCGTCGAGAACAAAGGCAAGCTCGTGCCGCAGGTCTATGAGATAGACGAGGCGATCGAAAAGAAAGTGGCAGACCTCAAGCTCGCTTCGATGCATATCGGCATCGACACGCTCACCGACGAACAGCAGCACTATCTCGCAAGCTGGCAGGAAGGAACGTAAAGGAAACTACGAGCCTTTGTAGTGGATACCGCGTCTTTTTGCGTACGCTTCGATCTTGGGGCCGAAGCGCTTTATCGCTCGGAGAGCAAGCGCGTCGTAGATGTCTGCTTTCAGACGCTGGAAACCGTTCTGGAGATGGAGAGAATCGGCGAGTATCTGGCCCTTCAATACCAACCTACGGACGATCCGACGCGATACGCGCCGCAAGGAAGGCGTGTCATGAACAGACTCGAGCATCATACCTTCTTCACTTTAGGATGGTTTCTCAAAGCAGTCAAAGGCTAATTTATCTCAATATCGATATTCCGGATCGACGGAAAACGCTTACGAATAGCCGTTTCTATGAGATCGATGCGCTTCCCTATGAGGCGCGGGATACGATCGGCATAGTCTGAGAGGAATTTCTTGAATTCCTCGAAGTCGCCGTCGACATCGTCGAACTCTTCACGCATGCCGTCCTCGCGATAGGCATCGCGAAGGAGCGCGGGGCCGTTGAACTCCACTTCGCATTTGATGCGGTACGACCCGAGGCCCAAGGTGGATGATTTGAAATCGATGACCTTCTCTATCGCGGGATCCGCTTCGACGAGCGTGATGACCTCTTCGCGCATCATAGCCGGCATCGACTGGCCGATGAGGTACAAACGGTTCTTCAGGATGAGCGTGATCGCCGCGAAGCCAAGAAGCGCGGCGATAGCAAGAGAGCCAAGCGCGTCCCAGATTCCCTGCCCCGTGTAGTACGCGAGCCCGAGCGAGAGCAATGCAACGATGACGCCGAGAACCGCGATGCCGTCCTCAAGAACGACCGCAAGTGTGGAAGGATCCGCGCGTCGGACCCGCTTCCACCAATTATCTTCCGGCATCGCTTTCTCGAGCTCCTTCGCCGCGACCGAGAACGTGTAGCCTTCGATCGCAAGCGAAATGAGGAGGACGAATATGACGAGCGGCGTCACTTCCACGTGCGCGGGCGACGCGAGCGAAAGGAATCCCCGATATCCCGTGATGCCGGCGCCGACGAACAAGACACCGCAGGCTGAGACAAGCGCCCAGAAGAAGCGTTCGTTGCCGTACCCGTACTCGAACTGCGCGCTCGGTTTCATCACCGACCGCCTGATGCCGACGAGCAGGAAGAACTGATTGAGCGTATCGGCGACGCTATGAACCGCCTCAGAGAACATGACGCTCGAGCCGGACGCCGCGGCCGCGACGAACTTGATGACGGCGATGAATATGTTGCCCCCAAGGGCGATCGCGACCGGCCAGAATCCCGTAATGTTCTTCAAAGGCATCGTGTGACCTCACGGGGAATCGAACCCCGATTTCGTCCGTGAAAGGGACGCGTCCTAACCGTTAGACGATGAGGCCGTGCAAAAAATATAGCATTTCAGCCAAAAAATGCTAGAATCGTCCAATCCTGAATAGGATCTGGAGAGGTGGCTGAGTGGTCGAAGGCACCACACTCGAAATGTGGCGTACGGGAAACTGTACCGTGGGTTCGAATCCCACCCTCTCCGCTGAGTTTTATACTGGATTCATGCGCATTCTCTATCGCATAGGCGCCGGCGCGATATTCCTTTCGCACTTCGCGCTCGGCATATTCTTTCTGACCGCATGGATGTTTCCGACAATCCGGTGGTTCTACCTGCCCCTTCTCGTCAGCTGGCCGGCGTGCTGGATCTTCCTCGGCTATTGTCCGCTGACGCGCGCGGAATTCGAACTGCGGCGTAAGACAGGCGCGTCAGTCGGAGCGAAGGAAGAATTCATCCAGCACTACGTGAAGCGCTTTTTCGGCATTACTTTGCCGCCCAAGAGCGCATTTTCATGGGGGCTCGCGGTTTTCGCTCTCCTTTTCGCGCTTTCGATAGCTACCGCGATTCCGCGCTGAACGAGACCGAGGTACAATCCGACGCATGCTTCCGTTCATATTCACCATCGTGAGCCTTCTGCGCGCGGGATTCTCCGCGCTCAAGGATAAGGAATTCCGCGCGCTTGCGTTCCTGCTGTTCGTGCTCCTCGCGATGGGCTCCGTCTTCTATCACGAAGTCGAGCATTGGCGCTGGCTTGATTCTCTCTACTTCAGCGTCATCACGCTTACGACCGTCGGCTACGGGGACATAACGCCGCATACCGACGCCGGCAAGATATTCACGATGATCTATATCTTCCTCGGCCTCGGCGTCATCTTGGGCTTCATCGAGACGCTTGCGGAACATGCGCGCAAGCAGGAGATGCGCATCCTTCCGCGCCGGGGCGGCTTCGTGAGGGTCTCGCAGATACTTTCGGACAAAGGGCAGACGCTTTTCAAGCGCCGGAACGCCGATGAAGCAATCCCTGCAGAGAGAAACGAACTGCGCTAAAATAGCCCGGTGTCATTGAAAAAACCCCTGAGGATAGCCTTTTTCGGCCTCATCGGCTTATTCGCGCTGATAGGGTTCGTTTTCACCGTGGTGTTCGTCGGCATGCAGTTCGGCCTCTTCGACGTGCGCGGCTCTATAGCCGACAGGAACGCCTTCTTTTCGGCACCCCTTCCCGATTCGCCGCCCTGCACCGACAGCACCGCGACCACATGCCCATGGAACGCGACGCCTGAGTGGGAAACGGTCGCGGGCGGCCTTCAGAAAGACGCCCCGGTGATCGCGCGCGTATCCGAGGAAACAGGAGTCCCTGCGCGTCTCATCGCTGCGGTCGTCATCCCGGAGCAGATACGATTCTTCACTTCGGAGCGCGAGGTCTTCAAGCGCTATTTCGAACCCTTGAAGATACTCGGCTCTCTCTCGCAATTCTCGCTCGGCGTCTCCGGCATCAAGCAGGACACTGCTGACATCATCGAAGAGAACGCAGCAAGCTCGACGTCGCTCTTGTACCCCGGCCCCGGCATCAATGTGCTGCTTGCCTACACGGGCACGACGACCCATGACACGGCGCTTTTTGATCGCCTCACCGATCCGAAAAACCATTACTATTCCTATCTCTACACCGCGATATTCATCAAAGAGATCGAGAGCCAATGGAAGACCGCGGGCTTCGATATCTCGGACAACTCCGGCATCATTGCGACCATATTCAACATAGGCTTCGGCGGCTCGCACCCGAACGCGACGCCGCAGATAGGCGGCGCGCCGATAACCGTCGGCGGCACTACGTATTCCTTCGGCCAATTGTCGGCGCTTTTCTATGCGTCCGACGAGTTGTCTGACGTATTTCCCAAATAAGGTCCCGGATCTTAGAGAATATCCGTTCTCGGGATAGCACCTTCGCGGAGGATGATCGGCGTTTCAGTGCGGGCATCGACGACCGTTGATGGCAGGCTCTCGGGAAGCTCGCCGAGATCGATCACTTTCGAGATATCAGAGGCCTTCGCGCCGAACTGCGCGAGTATCTTTTCGGGCGTCTTTTCGGGCTCTTTGTCGCTCATGTTCGCCGATGTCGCGGTGATCGGCCTCCCGAGCTCGCGCACCATCGAGAGACACAAGAGATGATTCGGTATCCGGATGCCGATGGTTCCCGTGCCCGCCGTGAGCTCCTCGGGAAGGACGGATTTTGCCGATAGCACGAGCGTAAGCTTGCCTGGCAGGAACTGCTCAGCGAGACGCTCTGCAAGCGGTGTCACTTCAGCGTATTCGGCTGCCATGTCCATGTCGGACACCATCACGGAAATAGGCTTTCCGTCATCTCTTCCTTTCAGCGCGCGGAGCCTCTTCAGCGCATCCGCATTGAGCGCATCAACGCCGAGCCCGTACTGGGTGTCGGTCGGGAACAAGACGATTCCGTCTTTCAAAGCCTTACCTACGTCCATACATCTCGGCTGGAAATCCAGCCGGATACCTTAGTATCGAGAACGGCTTTTTTTTATTGCCTCTCCTTTCCTTTGACCGCTTCTTCCGTTCATCCGACGTTTGGGATCCAGTTTACCTTCGGCAAGCATTCGCGCTGTGCGCTTAGGGCTTATCTTTCGCGCAGATGGAATGTCTGCAGCATGTACTTCTTCAATGCTCATGCAAGGTTTTTATATATCTGTGATAATCATATACTTTCGCCATACGGCGTCAATGAAATCCTAGTGAATAGCGGAACCTTGAAAAATCAGCCCTAAAACGCTATGCTTTGCGACATTGCGCGGTTAGCTCAGTTGGTAGAGCGCTTCATTGACGTTGAAGATGTCGGGGGTTCGAGTCCCTCACCGCGCACAAAGAACACCATGGACCTCGAAAAAGAGATTGAGGCGCTGAAGGCGAGGAACCGCAAAGTGGAGGAGGAGAAGTCCTGGGAAACCAGCCTATTCCGAAAGGCAGTCGTGGCGGTACTCACCTATATCGTCGTCGTCCTTTTCTTCATGACTGCCTCGCTGCCTCATCCGTTTCTAAGCGCACTCGTCCCTACAGCAGGATTCATGCTCTCCACCCTTTCGCTCCCCTGGTTCAAGAAGCTCTGGCAGAAGAGCCGCACGCGCTAGACGGCCGTTCATTCCTGCAAGAATCCCCCTGCCTGATGCGCCCACAGCTCCGCGTAGAGCCCTTTCGCTTTCACCAGCTCGTCGTGCGAGCCATCTTCAGCTATCTTCCCGTCGTCGAGCACTATGATGCGATCCATCTCGCGCAAGGTTGAAAGGCGGTGCGCGATGGCGATGACGGTCTTCCCTTTCATGAGTTCGCCGAGCGCTTTCTGTATGGCGACTTCGCTTTCGGAATCCAAGGCCGAGGTGGCTTCGTCAAGAAGGAGGACGGGCGCGTTCTTCAATATGGCGCGGGCGATGGCGATGCGCTGGCGCTCGCCGCCGGAGAGTTTGACGCCGCGCTCGCCGACCATCGATCCGTAGCCTTCGGGTAAGCGCCGGATGAACGCATCGGCCTCTGCGAGCTTTGCAGCTTCGACGATCTCCATTTCCGTCGCATCCGGCTTGCCGTACGCGATGTTCTCCGTGATGGAGCGGTGGAAAAGGAGCGGTTCTTGCGGCACGAAGGAGATGGCTCGCCTGAGGCTGTTCTGGGTGACTTTTCCCACATCCTGACCGTCGATCAATATCGCGCCGGAATCGAGGTCATGGTGGTGAAGGATGAGCCGTACGAGCGTCGACTTCCCCGCTCCCGAACGTCCCACAAGCCCCACGCGCTCGCCGGGCGCTATCGAAAGGCTGAGCTTCTGGAATACCGGTATCTCGCCATAGCTGAAGCTCGCGGCGTCAAAGTCGATACGGCCCGCGGAAACGGCAAGCTTGGTGGCTTCGGGCTTATCAGGTATCTCATGCGGCCGGATGATGGATTCGAGGCTTTCTTCTATCTCGCCCCAGACGTTCGAAAGCTTGTTGAGGTTCGTACCAAGCCGCTGAAGGTAGCCTTCGATGCGGAAGATGATGGTGATGACGAGGACGATGTCGCCGATGGATATCGAGCCCGTCTGCATGAGGCCGACGGCGATCCATACCATGGCTCCCCCGAAGATGAACTGGAGGATATTGTTCAGCGCCGCCACGCGGATGCCATAGCCCCAGTTCCTCATGCCGGCGATCTGCCGCTCGTGGATGGCATCCTTGAACTTTTCCATCTCGAACCTGCGGCGCGCATATTCCTGCATCGTCGTGATGTTCGAGAGAAGGTCTACCGTCATACCGGTGAGGCGGCTCTCGAGCTCCTGTGCACGCTTCGAGAGCGGGATGCGCTTCTTGACGAAAAACGCGTTGAAAAAAGCCACCGCGATGACCCAACCCAAGAATATCCAGGCGATCATCGGCGATACGAAATACGCGATGACGAAGCTCACGAGCGCGGAGACGCCGAGCTCGAGCAGTTCCCAACAGAGCTGTTCCGTCACCTCGAGCATGCCGGTCGCGGCATGGCCGATGTCGTTCGCCAGAGACCCCGCGAAGCGGTCAGAAAAGTACGCCCGGCTATGAAGCGTCACGTACGCGGTGAGCGTCTGGCGGGCTATCGAACGGGCACCGGTCGCCCAGCGCATCAGCGCAAAGTCCCCTATCCGCCAGAAGACCTTCGCCGCGAGGAGAAAGAGGACATATCCCGCCGAGGCGATGAGGAGCGTTTCAGCGGTGCCGGTCCCCGCGATAAGCGCCGCGGCCGCGTTCGTGATGAGCTTGAAGACATATGCGATCGAGGTAGAGAAGATAGCTCCCGCCGAAACCGCGAAGACCGTCAGCGCAGCTGCCTTCCAGTACGGCCGGGTGCAGAAAAAGAAGAACGAGACGGGATTCGTATCGGTCGGGAAATCATCCCGCCAGAGCGCTTTCGCCCTCCCGAAGGGCCACGCATTCATAGCGCGAAGAAACGCTCGCGGTAGAAGCGGAGCTCGTCTATGGATTGGAGGATATCGTCTTTCGCGCGGTGGGATTTCTCCCGGCGCGCGTCGACCCATTCTTCGTACAATGAGGGCTTCCAGCGTCTTGCGAGCGCCTTGATCGTCGAAACATCAATAAGACGATAGTGGAGGTACCGATTGAGCGCCGGCATCTGCGCGCGGATGAAAAGCCGGTCCATATAGATGGAATTGCCGCACAGAGGGCTCGAGTCTGGCGCGACATGCTCTTCAAGGAAAGAAAGCATGGCTCTTTCGGCCTCCGCGATGGTCGTGACGCTCGCGACAGACGCTTCGATAATGCCGCTTTTCTCATGGATTGCGCGCACCTCAGGCGAAATGCGCTCGAACTGAGCGCGATCGGCATGAATGACGATATCGGGCCCTTCCGCGATGAGCGCGAGGTCGGAATCCGTGATGATGGCCGCGATCTCAATGATCGAATCCTTCGAGGTGTCCTCAAGGGAGGTCATCTCAAGATCCATCCAGACGAGGAGGTCATTCCGCTGCATAAAAGCTATAATACATCGAAAACCTGATGAAAGTCCTCGGCATAGAGACCAGCTGCGATGAGACGGCCGTGACCATCCTCGAAGGCGAAGGCGATTTCACGAGCGCTCGGTTCAGGATCCTCGGGAATGCGCTCTATTCGCAGGCGGCTCTGCATGCGCCCTATGGCGGCGTCTACCCTACCCTCGCGAAACGGGAGCATCAAGGAAATCTCGCGCCGCTCACCATACAGGCGCTCGAAGAAGCGAAGATGATCGCGAAAGCCGCCGATACGTCAGCAGCAGAGAGGGCCGCAGATGCGCTCGCAAAGATCCCGGACGCGGCATTCCGCGATGCCGTGAAGGATTTCGTCTCGATACAGGCGAAACCGGATATCGATCTCATTGCGGTTACGAAAGGTCCGGGCCTCGAGCCGGCGCTCTGGACGGGCATCAACTTCGCCGAAGCGCTCGGTGCCGCCTGGAACGTTCCTGTCGCGGGCATCGATCATCTTGAAGGACACATCGTCTCGGCGCTTCTGAAGAAAGAATCTGAAAAAACTTTCTCGCTTGCCGACGCGAGTTTTCCGCTTCTTTCGCTCCTCATCTCAGGGGGCCACACGGAATTCGTGCTTTCGAAAGCGCCCCTTTCCTATGAGCCGATCGGCGGCACGAAGGACGACGCCGTCGGCGAGGCGTTTGATAAGGTCGCGCGGCTCCTCGGCCTCCCCTACCCGGGCGGCCCGCACATCGCCGCGTTCGCCGCGCGCTCTCGCGAACGCGAGAGCGGCTCTGACATCGAGTTCCCTCGTCCGTTGGCGCATGACGATACGTGCGATTTCTCCTTCTCAGGCCTCAAGACCGCTGTCCTCTATAAGCTCCGTGCGATGGATAAGATAAGCGAAGAAGACAAGGAACAGATCGCGCAGGCGTTCGAGGACGCCGCGCGCGATATCATCGTCATAAAGACAAAGCGCGCGCTCAAGGCGACGGGTGCGAAGTCCTTCGCGGTGGGCGGCGGCGTCTCGGCGAACGCCGAGATACGCGAAGGGCTCACGAAGCTCGTCAAAGACGAGTTTCCGGAAACCACGCTTATGTTCCCCGACGCATCGCTTACCGGAGACAACGCCGTCATGATCGCCGCGGCCGGATATCTCCGTCATGCGGCAGGCAGATCCGTCATGGCGCCCTTGACCGCCCACGGCTCGCAAAAGCTGGCTTAAAACGTTACTATTCGAGCCAGGAAGTTTTTTCAAAATGGACGACAAGTTCCTCAAACCCTACGACCCTCAGGCGACCGAAGCCGGTATCTATAAGCGCTGGGAGGAAAGCGGCTATTTCAATCCCGACAACCTGCCGGGAGAGCGAAAAGACGTTTTTTCGATAGTCCTTCCTCCGCCGAACGTCACCGGCACGCTCCACATGGGATCGGCCCTCATGCTTGCGATCGAAGATACGCTCGTCCGCTATCACCGCATGAAGGGCGATAAGACGCTCTGGGTGCCGGGCACTGATTCTGCGGCTATCGCCACGCAAGCCCGCGTCGAACAGGACATATATAAGAAAGAAAAGAAGACACGACACGATATCGGGCGCGAAGATCTGCTTACCCGTATCGATACGTTCATAGAAGAGAACAAGAGCACGATGCTCGCGCAGATGCGCGCGATGGGGGCTTCGCTCGACTGGTCGCGCTATGCCTACACGATGGACGAAAAGCGGTATGAGGCGGTCATGCAGGCCTTCATCCGTATGTACGAGGCAGGCCTTATCTACCGCGGGGCGCGTATCGTGAACTGGGATCCCAAATCCCAGACGACCGTCTCCGACGACGAGATCGAACATGTCGAACAGAAAGACCCTTTCTACTATTTCAGATACGGACCCTTCGTGATCGGCACGGTGCGCCCTGAGACCAAATTCGGCGATAAGTACGTCGTCATGCATCCTGATGACCAACGATATGCCGCATACGCACACGGACAGAAGATAGATCTTGAGTGGATCAACGGCCCCATCACCGCGACGGTCATCAAGGACGAAGCCGCCGACATGGAGATGGGTTCAGGCGTCATGACCATCACGCCCGCGCATTCGGGCATCGACTACGAGATAGCGCACCGTCATGGGCTTGATATCGAACAGGTCATAGACGACCGCGGCATCCTCCTCCCTATCGCAGGCGAATTCGCCGGCCAGCATATCAAGAAAGCGCGGCCGCTCATCGTCGAGAAGCTGAAAGCCAAAGGGCTTATCGAGAAAGTAGACGAAGAGTACGTGCACAACATCGCGACGAACTACCGCGGCGGCGGCATCATCGAGCCGCAGATAAAGAAGCAGTGGTTTGTCGGCGTGAACATCGAGTATGAGAAGGATGGTAAGAAGACGACGCTCAAGAAGATGATGCGCCAAGCCGTCGAATCGGGTGGCGTGAAGTTCGTCACCGAACGCTATGAGCGCGTCTACTACCACTGGATCGATAACCTGCGCGACTGGTGCATCTCGCGCCAGATATGGTTCGGCCACCGTATCCCTGTCTGGTACAAGGGCGAGGAGACGAAAGTACAGGTGGATTCTCCAGGAATCGGATGGGAGCAGGATCCTGACGTACTCGATACCTGGTTCTCCTCAGGCCTCTGGACCCTTTCGACCCTCGGATGGCCCGCAAAGACCGAAGATCTAGCGACCTTCCATCCCACCACGCTCCTTGAGACAGGTTATGACATCCTTTTCTTCTGGGTAGCGCGCATGATACTCCTGAGCGGATTCCTGCTCGACGAAGTGCCTTTCAGGACGGTGTATATGCACGGACTCGTGCGCGACGGTCAGGGACGAAAGATATCGAAATCGCTTGGCAACAACATTGACCCCGTGGATATGGCGGCGAAGTACGGAATGGATGCCGTACGCATCTCCCTTATCGCCGGCATGGCGCCCGGCACGGATAGCCGTATCTCGGAAGATAAGATACGCGGCTATAAGAATTTCGCGAACAAGATATGGAACATCTCGCGCTTTGTACTTGAGAACGCAGAAGGCGTCTCGCCTGAAACAGAGCTCACTTCCGAGGATGCAGAGCTTGTGAGAGAGGCCCATCGGACCGCGAACGAAGTGTCGGAGCATATCGGCACCTACCGCATCGACCTCGCATTCGAGACGCTCTATCAGTTCGTCTGGCATCGTTTCGCCGACGAGATCCTGGAAGCCTCGAAGCCGGTACTGAAAGGGAGCGACTCGGGCGCGAAGGCATCCCGCGAACGTGCGCTTTCTGAGATATTGGTTATCTGTCTCAAACTCCTCCACCCCTTCATGCCGTTCGTGACCGAGGAAATCTGGTCATCCTTGCCCCAGAAGGAAGCCGAATTCCTTATGGTCGCGCCCTGGCCCAAAGCCTAGAAGGCTCCACCCTTGTCGTTTTTCCAGGCTAGAATAGCCCTATGAGCTATCTCGTGCTCTCCGCCGGCGCGGCACTTGTCGCATTCATCCTTGGCCTCATACCGGCGCTTTTCTGGCTCGCTTTCTGGCTTGCGGAGGACGTGAAGCGCCCTGAGCCGTCGTGGCTCATCTTCTTTACGTTCGTCGCGGGCATGGCTGCGGTGGTTTTGGTCCTCCCCTTCCAAGAATTCGCCGCGTTCGAACTCCCGATGGGTTTCGGCCTTCTTCTCGCGTGGGCGGCGATCGAGGAGGTCATGAAGCTGCTCATCGTATGGATAGCGGTTCTCCGCCGCCCTGAAGTGGACGAACCGATGGACTTCCCTATCTACCTCATCACGGTATCCCTGGGCTTCGCGGCCCTCGAGAACGCGTTTTTCCTCTTCGGACCCGTGAGCGGCGGTCATCTCATCGAGAGCCTTGTCACTGGCGATCTGCGCTTCATCGGCTCGGCCTTAGTCCACGTGCTCTCTTCGGCCGTCATCGGCGGCGCGCTCGCCTTCGGGTATTATCGTGAACTTCCGCAAAAGGTCCTCTTCGGCGCGATAGGAGTTATCCTCGCGATTTCATTGCATGCCTTTTTCAACTTCCTTATAATCAATAGCGGTTCGTCGGGCGCGCTTACGGTGTTCCTCGGCGTCTGGGTGGGGATCGTGTTCCTCCTTCTCGCCTTCGAACGGGTCAAGGAGATAGAACGGCCCGCATGGTGGGAGAAGATGTTTACGAGACGCATTAACGAGGCATAACCCTGAGCACCCTCTGAATCCTTATGGCAAAAAAACCTTCTTTCTTTGACCGGCTCACTGGCGCAAGCTTCGATAACGATTTCGACTCGTTCGAAGAGCCGTCGCGTGAACCTCAAGGGCGTTCGGTCGTTGAAGAACGCGAGCCACGCCATATCGCTGCCGAGCCCGATGACGTGGGCGCCGCTCAGCTTACGGTAGACGTCCTACAGACCGACTCCGAGATAATCATCAAGGCTCTCGTCGCAGGCGTGCGCCCTGAGGAGCTCGATATCGGCATCACGCGCGACATGGTCACCATCCAGGGGAAGCGCATCGAGCAGAAAGAGGTAGAGGAAGACGATTACGTATATCGCGAGCTCTATTGGGGCGCATTCGCCCGCACGATCGTCCTTCCGGCCGAAGTCGACGTGGACGGCGCCGAAGCCGGCGAGAAGCATGGTCTCCTTACCATCAAGCTTCCGAAGATAAACAAAGACCGGCAGACCAAACTCAAGGTCCGCGGTAGCTGAGGAACAGAGCCCCGAAAGGGGCTTTTTTGATTTATACGAACGGAGCCCTTACGGTATACTTTCCACACATGGCTTCTCAAAAGAACCCGCTCCCCCGTTACGACCCGTCGCTTATGTTCTCGAAAGCATCCGGCGCAGGCGGCATGCCGGAAGCCGATCTGCCAGAGCTTCTTGCAGAACTCGAAACGGTAAAGACGAAACTCCTCGGCGAAAGGGACAACGGTACCGCCTCGTTCTTTTCTCTTCCTGACGATGCTGCTGCCGCAGAAGGATCCGCGCACCTTGCCGCAGAACTCTCGAAAACGGCAAAGACACTCATCGTCTCTGGCATCGGCGGCTCTGACCTCGGCGCGCGCGCCCTCGTAAGCGCGCTTGCGACCGCAGAAAACGCGGAACGCATCCGCTTCATCGGCGCTAATACTGATCCGGAAGAGCTGTCTTCGCTTCTTGAGCATGTAGATCTTAAAGAAAGCGTGCTCAACATCGTTTCGAAATCAGGCGGAACCATGGAGCCCATGGCTGCGTTTCTGATAATCGAGCACGCGCTCCGCGAGGCGGTCGGCGACGAGAAACTCAAAGAGCATGTCATGGCGACTACCGGCACGGACAAAGGGGCACTGCACGATCTCGCCACAAGCCAGGGTTATCGCGAGCTTCCTATCCCCGGTCCTATCGGAGGACGCTTTTCCGTACTGACCGCCGTAGGGCTCTTCCCTGCCGAATTTGCCGGGGTCTCCGGTACGCGGCTTCTCGACGGGGCGCGCATGATGCGAGAGTCCTTCCTGAGCGAGCCTGTAGCTTCGAACGGTCCGCTCCTTTTCGCAGGGCTCATGGTCGAAGCAGCGCGACATCGCGGCCAGCCTATAGACGTGCTCATGCCCTACTCGGAAGCGCTCAGGAATTTCGCCTTCTGGTTCAGGCAGCTCTGGGCGGAAAGCCTGGGAAAGGCCACTGATCGAAGTGGAAAGACCGTTCATGCAGGCCTGACGCCTATTGCGTCCTTGGGTGCGACTGACCAGCATTCGCAGATACAGCTCTATAACGAAGGCCCGAATGACAAAGTCGTCACGTTCATCGAGGTCGAAAACTTCCGTGCGGATATCGCGATTCCGGCGGCCTACGCTGAGATTCCACCCGTCGCCAAGCTCGGCGGCCACATGATGAGCGAACTTATCCATGCAGAGCGCGGGGCGACGGCACGTTCGCTTGCCTCGCACGGGCGTCCGTCCGGGACCATCTTTATCGATTCGATAACGCCGGAGTCCGTAGGCGCATTGATGATGTTCTTCATGATCGCGACGTCAGCCGCGGCCGAGATGCTCGATGTGAACGCGTACGACCAGCCCGGCGTCGAGGAGGGCAAGAAGCTCGCCGATGCCGCGCTGGCAGCGAAGAAATAGCTTCTGGATTTAGGTCGCGGATTCGGCTAGAATGCGGTCACCGCTTGGATAGCTCAGTTGGTAGAGCACTTCCCTGAAGAGGAAGGGGTCGTCGGTTCGAGCCCGACTCCAAGCACTCGTTATTTCACCCTATTTCTTTGTCGTCGTCGCCTGTGGAGCGAACTGGTTGAAGAAATTCTGGATGTCATTCAGGTAGGTATTCGACGCCGTGCTGACGCTATTGCTCGTCGTCTTGACGTTCTGGTAGGTTTTGACGGCATCATCCACGTAGGGTTTGACATAGAGCCACGTGATATACGGGATGACGACAAGGAAGAACGCCCAGACGACAAAAGTTACAATGTGGCCGATAAACGCATCGCGCCGGATTGCCTTGAGCATCCGGTGATTCTCTTTCGTGAGCCGGTAGATCTCATCGAGCGTTGGCGCGGGTTCCTGATCTGCCATGCCTGGATTTTACTACACGTTTTTGTGCCCTCAGCCAGAATCGAACTGACATCTTCTCCTTAGGACGGAGTAGCTCTATCCATTGAGCTATGAGGGCGTCGTCCTAATCTAGCATGCTGCCAACTACGAAAAAACCCGCCTTCCGGCGGGTTTCAGGACCGTTATGCGCTGATCGAGAGGAGCTCCGAGAGCTTCTTCTGGTCGAACCCGATGACGACATCGTCGCCGATGACAATGACGGGTACGCCCATCTGGTTCGTGATATTGAACATTTCCTGACGGCGCTCGAGGTCTTTCGAGACGTCGTAGTTCGTGTACTGGATGCCATGTTCGCCGAAGAACTCTTTCGTCATCTGGCAGAAGTGGCAGGTCGGCGTCGAGTAGATGGCGACCGTTTTCTGTTGCGTCGGTGTGTCCATACGGATTGTCTAAGGCTAAAGAGCCATTATATCACGAACCGGTGCGAGATGGGGGAATCGAACCCCCGCCCGATGCTTGGGAAGCACCCGTTCTGCCACTAAACTAATCTCGCGTAGCGGAAAGTGTACCGTGGCTTACGGTATGCGGCAATTCTAGAGGCCTGTCTGCGAAGCGTTCTTGGTAAGAGCTATGTTCTTGATGATGTCGCTGAGGGCGTTCGCTTTATCGAGCGGCTGCCCTGGGATGAGAAACGCGTTCGAAGATAAGCGCCGACCGAAGGGGCTTGCCGCTGCCGGCGAACCTCCTTGCGCAGCGTTTTCGATGCGCACAGTGGCAAGGCCGAATAAGCGCTCCAGCACCCCTTGGGAGACGGAGACGTCTTGTATGGAACGGTATGGGAGATGCATCTCGCTTCGCGCGATGATCCCCTTTTTGAGAACCACGTATTCCGACAGAAACGCGAACGAATAGGCGCCGCGCCACAGGATCCTATAGATTACGCAGAAGGCGTACACGACCACAAAGATCACGACCCCGATGCCGAAAGCTCCCCCCATATCGACGCCCAGGAGTGCGAGGAGAGACTGCGTGGAATCCCGGCCTGGCGTTCCGGTGTAGAAAAGAATGACGGCGGCGATGAAGAGCGCATAGAAGAACTGCGTGAAGAACTGAAGACCGATCCATCGGCCGACGATCGGATACGTCGCGCTCGACACATCGCCGGGAATCGCGGCAGGCTGAGGCATCGATGCTTCGAGCGGGACGGGATCCGTACCTGAAGGCCCGGGAGTGCCACCGCTTCCGGGATTCTGCAGTTTCCCCAAAAGGAGCGCTTTCAGGCCGTCAGCGGCCTCTTTCTCGACACCGTCTATATGAGCCTCCATCGCGGAAGCCGCGGTAGCGCTTGCGAGGTGCACGTCATAGAGGCCGAGAATCCGGTCAAGGATGTCCTGATCGACGTAAACGTCCTGTATCTTCGAGAACTGCACATGGATCTCGGCGGGCGCGAATACTTTCTTCTTTATCGTGACGTAGCTGTCATTGGCGTCGTAATAGTAGCGGCGTATGTACGCCTTCACATAGGCGGAATAGATGAGAATGAAAAGGATGAAACATACCAGAGCGGCCGCAAGCGCCTCGGCGAAAATCCCGAATACGTCGGTCGAACTTGATATGGCAAATCCCATCACCGCTACTACGGTGCCGATCACGATCGAAAAGAAAAGGCCGCCCAGGGCCTTCTGGAGCATCTTCTTCGTAAATTTCTTCGGACTAAGCGGAAAGCGCGCTTGAAGCGTCTCTGGAGGCATGAGTTTCAAAACCTTAACTCACTTATATAAAAGGTACTCAAAACAGCGTACCACGGGCTATTACCACGGCAGCCAGCCGAAGATCGTGTCCCAGAGGGTCTTTTTAGGGCTTGATGTCGCATTCGTACCGCTCGGCGTGACGATGAGTATCTCTTCCTCCCCCGGTTTCGCGACCGGGTACCGGTCGCGTACTGCAGCTTCGATGCCGCGATCGGTTCCCAAAGCGGCTATCTGCGTCTGTAGAGCCGATTGGCGGTCGGTCAGCTCGTTGACGCGCCCTTGCTCATCAAGATGCGCCTGCCTCACATCGTGTTCTTTGCCGTACAGATTCCAGGTGGCGAAAGCGAGCGTTACAAGAAGCGCCGTACCGGCTAGAAAGCCGCCCCAGAGGGCGGTACGGGCGAAAAGGCGTTTCCATTGCTGAGGGGTCATCGCGGAAGCTCACAGCTGGCACCTGAAAGCCCTCCTATTGTATACTGGCCCTCATGCTCTTCAACAAAAAGCACAAAGGCATCATCAATATCGTCTGGGGCGTGGTGGTCGTCATGGTCATCGCGAGCATGATATTGCTTTACTTCCCCATCTTCCGATAGGCGGCTGGTTCAGTTTTCAGGCCGCACCATCTTAAGGAACACTTCCTGCGGGATGTCGACCTTCCCATGCTCGCCGCGGCGCTCCTTCCCCTTCTTCTGTTTCTCGAGGAGCTTCTTCTTCCGCGTGATATCGCCGCCATAGAGATAGCCCGTGACGTCTTTGCGCAGGGCAGAGAGCGAGCGTGAGGCGATGATGCGGCCTTTCGCTTTCGATTGGATCTTGAGCACGAACTGCTGGCGCGGCAGGGTTTCGGCAAGGCGGTCCACGAGCGCGCGCGCCTCTTCCTCGACGCGTCGCTCGGAGACGACGCGCGAGAACGCCGGCACGAGTTCCTCGGCGACGAGGATGTCGAGCCGCACGACTGCCGCCGGCCTGAGCTCGCCGAATTCATACGAAAGGGACGCGAATCCCGATGAGACGCTCTTCAGCCGATCGAAGAACCCGCGCATCAGTTCGCGCAGAGGCATCTCCGCTTTGATGTTCATGCGGTCGTCAGAGAAAAGATCGGCCGAAACGATGTTCGCCTCGAATTCATAGAGAAGCTGGGTGATGGGCGAAAGGTATTCCGGCGGGGTTATGAGAGAGATGCTCACCCATTGCTCCTTCACGCCCTCAAGCTCGCCGAATTCGGGGAACTGCGTCGGCGTAAAAACCTGGCGTGTCGCGCCCTTCGTATCGGTGATCTCATACATGATGGACGGCGTCGTGATAGTAGGCGTGATGGAGAATTCGCGCTTCAGGCGTTCCGTCACGATCTCCATATGGAGCATGCCGAGGAAACCGCAACGGAATCCTTTGCCGAGGATGGACGACCCGTCTTCTTCGAACGAAAGCGCCGCATCAGAGAGCTTGAGACGCGAGAGCGCCTGCTTGAGGACCGTGAAGCCGTCCTGACTCTCGGGATAGAGGGAGGCCCACACGACGGGCTTCGGCGTCGCGTAGCCAGGCCACGCGGGAAGCGCGCACTGCCCTGCGCGTATCGTATCGCCGACCAGCGCGATGCCCGGCTCTTTGATGCCGGTCACGACGTAGCCTATCTCCCCCGCCGAGAGTCGCTCGGAAGGCGTTTCCGCCGGAGTGAAGTAACCTGTCTCGAGCGCGGTCATCTTCTTACCGACCTCCATGAACGAGATAACGTCTTTTGCGCTCACCGTGCCGTCGCTGATGCGCACGAACGCGACAACGCCGCGATGTTCCGAATAGGAGAAATCGAAGACGAGCGCCCGGCCTCCAGGCCCTTCGTACGAGATCTCAGGAGCGGGGATGCGTTCAACGATAGCGTCAAGAAGCTCCGGCACGCCCTCGCCCGTCTTGCCGGAGACGGCGAGCACGCTTTCCGGCGGTACGCCGAGCGATGTCGCAATCTCCATACGCACCTCCTCCGGTCGCGCCGCGGGCATGTCGATCTTCGATATCGCCGGGATGATGACGCACCCGGCTGCTTTCGCCATCTCAAGGGTCGCCAAAGTCTGCGCCTGGATGCCTTGCGTCGAATCGACGAGGAGGATGACGCCCTCGACGGCCGTGAGCGCGCGCGAGACTTCGTATGCGAAATCGATATGGCCGGGGGTATCGATCAGGTTCAGCACGTACTCTTTCCCCGGACGCTGAAAACGCATCCTGACGGGCTGCATCTTGATGGTTATACCGCGTTCGCGCTCTAGATCCATCTGATCGAGGACCTGCGCGCGCATCTTCCGCGCCGGCACGGTACCCGTCACTTCAAGCATGCGGTCGGCAAGCGTCGACTTGCCGTGGTCGATATGAGCGATGATGGAGAAATTCCTGATGTCCACCGTCGTACTGTACCTGAATTCCCTTTAAAAACCGAATCAGGGAGCAGCGCTCTTCTTCTTAAATATCCGTCCCGCGATGACGGTGACCGTCTCGGAAAATTCCTGACTTCGTACCAGTATCAGTACAGCCGCCCACACCAGCATCCCGATGACGCCGGCAGCAACCCCTTGCGCGAAAAGCCCGGCTGTCGTCGTGAGCGGGAGACGTGGGGCCAGAAGCGTAAGGATCCCGTAGGCGGCACCCGCGCCTAACACGGAAGCTGAGATGGAGGTCGCGAGGTTCGCGAGCGCATGCTCGTCCTTGCCGAAATCGCGCGAAAAAAGGAATGCGAACACGATCGCCGTGCCAATCATGGCGATCGAGTAGCCTAAGGGGATCATCAATACCGACGTGCCCGGCACGTCGGTCACGCGAAGGATTGATTCGAGGAAATAGCGCACGAGCGGGGCATGCTGTATCCAGTACACGCCGCCGCCTGCAAAAGCGATCGCCGCGCCCGCGCCGATGAGATTGACGATGATGGGGGTCCTCGTCTTCCCTGCCGCATAGTAGCCGCGCGAGAAGACGAGGATGACCGACTGCGCGATGAGAGAGAGCGCGAAAAGCGCGAGGATAGCGGCCGTGAGGCGCGTATCGTCCCAGGAGAATCGGCCCGAGCCTAAGACGAGCCGGACGATATGCGCGCGCAAGACGATGATGAATGTGATCGCCGGCGCGGTCCAAAAGACGATGTGCCGTATCGAGGCCCACACTTCACGCACGAAGCCCTCATGATCCTTCTTCGCGAAGAGTGTGGCGAGGGCCGGAAAGACCGCCGCCGCATACGAGACGCCGATGACCGTGAGTGGTACCGATTGCAGGTTGAACGCGAACGACATCGCGGATACCGTACCGACCGCGGTCAAGGACGCGATGCCGGCGAAGACGAGGAGGAGTACCTGCTGCGCGGAGAGCGCCAAGGCGCGCGGCATCGAAGGGAGCGCGACCTCTACGATGGACGCGCGTAAGGAAGCCATCGTGGGCTTGCGGATATGCTTCGCGTGGCCCAGGATTGGGATCATCTGTGCCGCAAGATGCAGGCACGCGCCGAACACGACCCCCCACCCCAATCCTGCGATACCCATGACGGGGTAGAAGAACACCGCGCCGACGATGATGCCGATGTTATAGAGTATCGGCGCCAAGGAATAGATGATGAACTGGCGGAGGACCTGCACGACGGACGTCGCGATAGAAGAAAAGCCGAGAAGGATCGGCTGAAGCAGCATGACGCGCGAGATCGCGATGGTATCTTTCAGGACTTTCGGCGAGAAGCCGGGGAAGAGCGCGGGCGCGAGATGCGGCAATGCGAACCACAGCGCTACCGACGCCAGGATGGAGAAGAGGCCGAAGGTGAAAAGCACGTTCCCGAGAAGGATCCCTTGGTCTTTCTCTTCGCGCGCCGAGAGCATCGGCACGAGGGCGTAAGAGGAAACGAAGAGCGTCAGGAACGCGAACATCGAGTCCGGGATCTTGAACGCCGCGAAGTACGCATCCAAGACCGGGCCTGCCCCGAAGATATGCGCAAAGGTATGGTCCCGGAAAAGCGCGAGGATCTGCGAAAGGACCGAGAATCCCGCAAGCAGGTACGCCGCCTCATGCAAGCCTCGGATAGGCCGGGTGAGGCCGGATAAGAAGCGGCGTACCATGAGCGGAGATGTAACGAGCCTCGTTGCGCTCTCGAACGGAGTACTACGGAGCGGGCGTTACGGTCGCCTGAGAAGGCGGCGTTGCCGGCGTGGAGGTCGCGAACGGATTCTGTCCTTTCTGCATGGCCTGGATGACGGCTTCGAGGGTCGCGTTCGACGGATTCTTCGTCGCGAGGTCGCTGAAGAGCGCCATCGCCTGGTCCTTCTGGCCCAGGAAGACTTCGGACTCGCCGAGGAAGAACGATGCGTTCGCGAAGTTCGGCGTTATCGAGAGCGCCGTCTGGAAGGACGAGGCCGCATCCGCATACTGCTTGTTAGACAGCTCAAGAAGGCCGAGCTGGTAGTAGAGCGTCGCGTCCTGCGTGAGCGATGCGGCGGCTTTCACCGCGGCTTCCGCGTTCGCGATATTCCCCTGATCGAGCGCGATCTGCGCGTAGAGGAGTATGGACGGCGTGTAATCGCTCATCTTCTGGAGAGACGCGGTGACGAGCGTCTCGGCACCTCCGGTGTCTTTGGCGTATTCCTTGAGGAGTGCTTCGTGGTAATCGATCTCAGGGCTGTTCGGATTGAGCTTCCGCGCCGCTTCGAGCGCGGCGATCTCCTGATCCGCTGCACCTTGGACGTTCAGAGGCACGATGGCTTCATATACCGAAGCGCGGTTGAGGTAGTTGTCATACCCGACAGGATTCGCAGTGACCGCTGCGGTCGCCGCGTTGATCGCCGCAGAGAGAGTCGAAGTGAACTGGCTTTGCGTGTTCTGATCGGTCGCGCCGGTCGCGACGACGTTCGAGAGCTTCGCGAGATACAGCGACGTGAGCGTGCGGTAGTAGCGATCCTGCCCCGAAAGCTGTGCGGCCGACGTAGCCGCGGCAAGCGCAGGGTCAAGCTTGCCGGCGTTCGAGAGCGTTATCGCCTTCCCTTCCTGCACGGCGCTCGCGTAGACGACGCCGGTGCCGTAGAGAGAAACGAGCGAGAGGACGAGGAGGACGGCGAGGCAGACGAGCGATACGAGCCCCAGCCGCGGGCTATCCGCGAACGCCACCTCGACCCGGCGCGAGAGCCGCGTAGAGGCCAAGGTCGCCATGAAGAGGCCGAGGAAGACGAAGAGGAGTATCGTCAGCGCTTCGGAAGGCGCATAGAAGATATGCGCGACGAAGAGGAATGCCGATGCGAGCGCGGTGGCCGTCACCAGGAAGTATGAGCGGTCCCCTCCTGCGGGAACGGTAAGAAGCGCGCGTACCGCGAGATAGCCGAAGAAGCCGATCAGGAAGAGCCATGCGAGGGCGACCACGATGCCGCCGGTCACCATCGAGGTGGGAATGGCGCCGAATCCTGACGTAAATTCCGTGTTCCAGAAAGGCGTCGAGAGCACCTGCGCGGGGCGCGAGGCGAGCCACGACTGCGAGAAGAGGTCGGGGCCAGAGCCGACGAGCGCATTCTTGCCGTACACGGTCTCAAGGATGCCTATCGTGCCCTGGATCGAAGGGCGGACGTCGAGCGCTTGAAGGTGGAAATGCGACTGAAGCGCGCTTGAGAGGCCCGAACCGAAGAATACGAAGAAGACGGCTATCGCGAGCGTCACGAGGCTCGCGATACCGCGGATCGCTGACGTGTCCGTACCGCGGAAGCGGCGCATGAACGCGAAGAGCATGAGGACGAACGCCACCGCACCGAGGAGGTACCAGGCGAGCGAGAAGTTCGCCGCTGCAAGGACGAAAAGCGCGAAGAGCACCGTCACGCCGAGAAGGACGCGCGCGAGGGTCGAAAGCTGGAGGCTCTCGAAAGCAAGGAGGACCATGGAGGCGATAAGCGCCGCAAAGAGCGCGAAGTCGTTCCAGGAACCGACGAGGTTCACCGTCGGCGAAGTAAACAAGGACGGGAGGATCGGATCATTGAAGAATATCTGTATCGCTTGGAAGACGAAGGCTATCCAACCGGCGATCAGAAGCCAGAAAAGGACGCGGAATATCTGCCGTTCGCTTTTGACCGCGACGATCGTCGCGAGCGAGAGCGCGGCGGCGAGCGCCATGAAGCCGAACGTATCAGGGTCGAGCTGGTAGCCGAAGAGCGAGAGGGACGGCACCGGCGAGAAGATGGACGCGATGAGATAGGCGAGCGGAAGTATGAGAAGCGGAAGCATCAGGCGCGACCAGACGAACGAAAGCCGGCCGCTCCGGAGCGTCGTGATGGAAAACGCGACGAAGACGGCGATCGCCGCGACGAGCGCGAGCGCGACCTTCGAGAACTGAAAAGGATATGTGGCGCTTGGGATAAAGAAAAGCGGCGTGAGAAGCGCGAGCGCCGCGATGACGTATGCGGAAAAACCGCCCTGTCGCATGGAAGGCGCGGTTCCGTTTTGGGTCTCATCCATAGGATCTACGATACGGTGTTAATGTCGTAATCACGAAAGTATACCACTCACCCCTCGGAAGGAGCCTGTGAGAAATCCTCAGGATAGCGTTCCTTGCGGCTCATTATATACCGTGGCATAATATAAGGAGCGCCAGGCGATCGCTCTTTGAAAGGGAGGAAAGTCCGAACACTCATCCGCGATTTTCGCGGAAACGGTAGCGGGTAACGCCCGCACACCCCTCTGACGCGGGGATGAGCGCTGCGAACAGAAACGGCTCCGATCGAAAGAAAGGAGACATCCCTCCGGGATGAGGTCCGCCGCAAGGCGGGAATGAAACGGCTAAATGCGTATCGGAGTGCAAGGCCGTGTCCCGACGGAAACGTCGGGAAGTGCCGCTCGATCCCGACGGTAACGTCGGGACCAGATAAATGATCGCCTCCCTGCCCTTGAGATATATCTTAGGGACAGGAAGACAGAATTCGGCTTACCGGCGCGATGCGTCAACAAGTGAGATGCCCTCGGCGAAAACCGGGGGCATTTCTCTTTTCGAGGATTCAAAGAAAGACGCTAGCGCCAGAGCGCGAGGATGACACCCATCACGGCGAACACGGCAAGCTGGTAGCCGGCATTGATCGCCCAGTACGCGATAGGCTTTTTCTCCCACACCACCGCGTGGAAAGAGGGCGCCGCGAAAAAGCTGAGCCATACGATGAACGCAAGCTCGATCGCCTCTGAGGCACTCAGAACGTCAGTCTCGATGATGAAGTGCAGGAGCCCGTATCCGATGACCAACTGGCAGATCGCGCCGAGGATGATCGCCATCGGCACGCCTTTCATTCCGGCGCTCACCTGCTCTTTGGTCATACCTGAGGCCGCTCTCCATTTGCTACCGAAAAGCACCGGTGAATACCACAGAAACCCTATCGCCATAGCAGCAAGCGCGGCGGCTATCCAGGCGAGCGCGTTCATCTGAAGAAAGACGGCCATAGAAGGATCAAGGATTCGGTAAACCGGCGAAATGCACGCCGAGGAAATACGGCCAGATGAGTATCGCTACGACGCCCTGCCAGAAAGAAAGGTGGAGATATCCGATCGTAAAAAGCCACGCTGCGAGCCAGAGCGCTCCCATGAATCCGTGCTTTTCGACGCGAATCATATCGATCCCGTAATTATACCGCATCAGTGCCAGTGATCCGGAACGGGTTGAAATCGGTCTTGTAGTCGTAGTAATCCTCGCGTTCGTGCTTCTTGAGGAAGCCGATGATGGCGTAGGTCGCCGGAGTGAAGACGATCTCGACGAGGGTCTTGAAAACGTAGTTCGAGACGATGAGCGTGAAGACCAATGAACCCGGCAGGATGCCGATGAACGCGATCGAGACGAAGAGTGCGCTGTCCACCAGTTCCCCTACGATGGTCGAGCCGATGGTCCGCGTCCAGAGCCATTTCCCTTTCGTGAGTATCTTCATCTTGGCGAGGATGAACGAATTCGAGAATTCGCCCGAGAAATAGGCGATAAGGGACGCGACGACGATGCGCGGTGTGAGGCCGAGTATCGCATCGTAGGCGGCCTGATTGTCCCATCCGGGCGCGGCCGGAAGCTTCCCTACCACGATGAAGATGACGGACATCATGAGCGCGGAGAAGAATCCGAGCCAGATGACGCCCCGAGTGTTCTTGTAGCCGTACACCTCCGTGAGAATATCGCCGAAGATATAGGAGAGCGGAAAAAGGAGCGTCCCGCCGTCGAACGTGAACGGTCCGAACTCGACGATCTTCGCCGACGCGACGTTCGATATGAGGAGTATCGAGACGAAGAAGACTGCGATCGTCCCAAGGTAGCGATAGGTTTTTTGCATGAAAATGTCTCCTTACCCGGCCTCCTGCGAAGAAAGCGCTACGCTCCCTACTGAGGTGCCGGCAGTGATCAATCGGATGCCCATAGCGGCGCAGTAGATCCCCTCGATCCCGAGTATGAGGATCAGCACCGTTATCCACGCCTTCTTCTTCACGCCATTATTTTACCATCCATACCAGGAGCGAGCGCGCTCTTCGAAGATGGTATCCTTTTTATAGGATCAGAGGCGCCATCGCATGCCGTGTCGCACGATATGAACGAGCTACTCCTCGCCATCACCGCCGCGTTCAGCGCATTGTTCGTCGTCGGCGGATGGAAACTCGGGAAAGAGCGCCTCTACAGCGTGATGATCGTGTTCCTCATCCTGGTCGCCACAGTCGGCAGCAAGCTCGTATATTTCTTCGGACATGAGACCAACACCGGGAATGTCTTTTACGCCTCAGTATTCCTCGCCACCTATTTCTTGATCGAGCGGTATGGCCGGCGCGAGGGCCTGTTTTCCATCTGGGTCGGCGTCGCTGCCGTGACGTTCTTTACCCTATGCGCCCAGATCACCATCGCGCTCGTCGGCTCGGGAACGACCGCCGCGCTCAATGCCGGCCTCGCCATCGCGCTCAGCTCCACACCCCGTATCGCGCTCGCGAGCCTCGTCGCCTATGCCTGCAGCCAGACGCTGAACGTATACGTCTACCTGTTCCTAAAGGAGCGCTTCCAGAGCCGGTATCTGTGGATGCGCGCGAATATCGCGAACGCGATAGCCCAAGCGGTCGACAGCCTCATATTTTTCACCATCGCTTTTGCCGGCGTCGTCACGTCCTCCAGCATCGTCGGCATCGTGCTCACGGGATTCGGCATCAAGGTTCTCTATATGATGGCCGCCTCGACGCTTTTGTATCTCAATAAGATCGAAGAGGAAGAGGACGGTTCAGGAGACGTGACCGTGACACTCCGGATGCGCTGAGCCGTCCCGTGCTCGCGTGCCTCTCTTCTTTCCGTTGCGGGCCGCTCGCAGTTAGCACCCGCCACTGCAAGCAACATAAGGATATTCTAGCTTCTTTTTCGGCGGCCCGCTGAGGCCTCGACAGCAAGGGTTATTTTTTGAAAAAGCGACAAATGCGACAGTACTTAGGGGGTCTTTAGATGGGATCGTTTACATCCTTTACACTGTTGACATTCTTGACACGTATGGTGTTATCCACACCCCCTCCCTAGACGGTTCTGGGGGTGTTTTATACTTAGAGCAATCCGAAAGGGGCACCTAAACAGTAACTCAACGGCACCTCAACAGTACCTAAACGGTTTTATTCGTTAGCCGTTACTGTTTATGTCCAAACTTACTTGGCGCACCGAGCAGCGCCGCGTGAAGGATCTGCTCCCGTTCAAGCAGAACCCGCGCAAAATGTCTCAGGGTCAGATCGACGATCTGAAGAAGTCTCTTACTAAGTTCGATCTCGTAGAAATTCCGGCGGTCGATACGGAGAACCGCATCATTGCGGGCCACCAACGCTGCGCTGTGTTGCAGCTCATGGGCCGTGGTGAAGAAATGATCGATGTACGCGTACCATCTCGCTCCCTCACTGAGCGCGAGTACAAGCAGTACATGATCACGTCCAACAAAGTCCATGGCGACTGGGATGTGGAAATACTGACCGAGTATTTTGAAACCGACCTGCTCTTGGAATCGGGTTTCAGCCAGGAAGAAATCACCGACCTCACCACCGACATCCTTGAGACTGAGGACGACGGGTTCGATGTCGTGAAAGAGGCGAAGAAAATTAAAAAGGCTAAGGCCAAGTCGGGCGATGTGTACCAACTCGGGCCGCACCGTCTGATGTGCGGAGATTCGACCAAGCCGGAGAACGTACAGAAAGTTGTTGGCGCAGCGCAGATCGACATGATCTACTGCGATCCTGTCTACAATATAAATTTGTCCTATCAGTCCGGTATCGGCGGCACCAAGAACTATGGCGGCACGGCCAATGACACGAAAAGCGAGGACGAGTACGAAAAGTTCCTGACGAAAACAATCGAAAACGCTTTGGCAGTATCAGCTAAAAACATTCACGTTTTCTATTACTGCGACGAATCGTACGTGCCGCTCATCGCGAAAATCTACGGCAAGCTCGGCATCGACTTCCGTCGCATTTGCATCTGGCTGAAAGGAGTTGCGAACCCTACGCCCCAAGTTGCGTTCTCTAAGGTGTATGAGCCCTGCGTGTACGGTCTTCGTGGCAAGCCGTATCTGTCGCCCAATCATCACAACTTCGACGAGGTGTTGAATAAGGACACAGGCACTGGGCACGCGCTCATTGAAAACTTCTTGGACATGATCGATGTCTGGGCGGTGAAGCGTCTCGGTGGAAACGAATACCAGCATCCGACACAAAAACCCATTAC
>FTGQ01000058.1_pt1 | contig 27473 bp, 36 predicted proteins | sample 1640761 | NCBI WGS metagenome assembly FTGQ01 (sample SAMEA3914789, study PRJEB12502) | metagenome | biome: forest; material: soil | place: Canada | collected 2011-07-03 | depth 0.3 m
CTTCGCGGCATGCAGCGCAGCATGCGTTACGAAAGGGAATGCGATCGGCCAGTCTCTGGGGTGTTCATTTGTTCGGACCGAGAATGAATTCGCTTACGCGGACTCTCCGGGGGCTGGATCTGACAACTATAACGACATCTGTTCTTACGTCACACCCGGAACGCCGATCGTTTCTTCCCCCTACCAGTACACGTGTAGCGGAACCTGGTGCGGCAACCCAAATGATCCCAATGGCAGCATCACAGTGAATGCGTCTAGGAATTACGCAGCTTCGTGCTCCTACTGCGCCGCGAACGCAGGCACCTCTTGCACCAAAACCTCCGCACAGAATGCCTGCAGTCAGACCAACACGACTTCCGGCACGTGGCAGTGTGACGGCTCCTGTTCTGCGGCTACTCCGTCAGTTCCTGCGAACCCTGCGAACTACGGCAACTCCTGCACCAAGACCTCCGCGCAGAACGCATGCGGTCAGAGCAACACGACGAGCGGCACCATCCAGTGCGATGGCTCAACATGCTCAGCGACGACGCCGTCTGTTCCCGCGAATCCCTCGCACTACGGCAATGCATGCACGTCTTCCGCGAACGCCTGCGGCATGACCAACTCCGGGACGATTCAGTGTGACAACGTGTCATGTTCCGCATCGACTCCTCCGAATAGCTCGTGCCCCGCTCCCGCGGCGACTCTATCCGCTTCTCCCTCGACCATCGATTCCGGAAGCTCCTCGACGCTCACCTATAAATGCACCAACTCCTCCGCAGGGTCGATCAATAACGGGGTAGGAGCGATCACCGCTGACGGTTCGAACCATACGAGGAGCGTTTCCCCGGTCACAACGACGACCTACACCCTTACCTGTACCGGATACAACGGCTCGAATCCAACCGCTAACGTGACCGTGACGGTGAATCCCGCGCTCGCCGCTTCCTGCTCGGTTTCGCCGACCGCAATCTACACGGGCAATTCGGCGACATGGACCGCGGCTCCTACGGGCGGCACGGGTTCGTATACGTATTCCTGGTCAGGGACCGATGCGCTCTCAGGCACCACGTTGAGCGTACAGAAATCATATGCATCTTCCGGTACGAAGACGGCCTCGGTCACCGTGAACGACGGCCTCACTTCGGTCTCGCCTGCGTGTTCGAACTCGCTCGTTGTGAGTAACACCATCGCCAATCTCGGCGTAAGCGCTTTTTCCGCCGGCTCCGCGCAAGCGGGGACCCCGACGACGTTCACTGCGACCCTCGCGAACAACGGCACGGCGAACACGCCCACGTTCGGTTCGACTGTCTATCTCTGTCTTACGACCGATAACACGTGCCTTAATAATCCGACCGCGCTCACTTGGTGGGGCCGCATCCTCGCGTGGCTCTTCCCGCCGGCATATGCGAATACGTCGATCAAACTCTCATCGAACCGGATTTCCATCAACGCGGGGCTGGGCGGCACTCAGACCGCGAGCTACACGTTCGGCGCGGGTGGCAATTACGACATGATGTTCTGCGCCGATCAGCCATTGAACGAGGTCGCGGAGTCGAACGAGAACGATAACTGCACCTCCTGGATCCCGCTCACCGTGGCGAACGCGCCCTTGGCGGCCTCCTGTTCCGTCTCTCCGACTTCGGGATATACCGGGGATACCTTTACGTGGACCGCATCGCCCACGGGTGGTACCGGTTCATACACGTATGTGTGGAGCGGCAGTGACGGTCTCTATGGCACCGCGCAGAGTATCCCCGCGTCATACGGGAGCGGCGGTACGAAGAGCGCATCAGTGACGGTAACCTCCGGCGGATCACAGGTATCGCCGAGCTGTTCGAATACCGCGAGCGTGACGCCGGGCCCTACCTCGCTTCTCACCGCGACCCCGACTTCATATGTGACAGGGCAAGGACCCTCGACGCTCACCTGGTCCTCGACAGGGGCGAGCACGTGTACCGGCACGAACTTCTCGACCGGGAACGCGACGTCAGGATCGGTACAGGTGAATCCTTCTTCGACCACCTCGTATAGTGTCGACTGCTCTGTCGCAGGGCACCATGCGCAATCATCGGCGACCGTGACGGTAGTGAACGTCGCCGTGAATATCTCGGCGAATCCGACGACGGTCAGGAGCGGCGATTCCTCCGTCATCAGCTGGTCCACGAGCGGTTCCCCCGATTCCTGCTCGACGACCGGTCCCGGACTTTCATCATCCGCGACCTCAGGCTCGACGGCGGTCACCATCAGCGGCCAAAGCACGTTCACGATCGCATGCAGTTCGCAGGGGGCCACCGTATCGAAATCAGTGACCGTCGATATCATCCCGTACTACATCGAGTACTAATCTCGGGAGCACTTCCAGGGCTCGAAGCGAGCCGACAGGTTCAAAGAATACCTTCGAGCTCCGACGCGATTGTCTTGGCGGTCGACGTGCGGACGAAATCCGCGTAGTTGCTGTCTTTCGTGATATCAAACTGTCCCACGACGATGTCGGGCACGATCAGCCCGCCCCAACGGTTCGCTTCCGTAAAATCCTGCAAGGATGACCACGGATACTCGAACTCCTTCCCGCGCCAGGCCTTCAGCTCGCGCGGGTTGCGGTGAATGTAGGCGGAAAGATAGAGGAGTTGGGTGTCCGTCTCTACCCGAACGGTCTTGTAAGGACCCTGAAAGAGGTGTCCGCTGGTCTCGTATTTCGTATTGAAATACATCGCATACGCCGTACCTACCCGTTGCATGTATCGGGACATACCGTCTTCGGCTGTTTCGCGCACAAGGAGGTGGAAATGGTTCGGCATCAGGCAGAAAGCGACGAGCTCGACGAAACGCTCGGCGATGACATGCTCGATATCGGTATCATCGACTGGAAAGCCGAGGAGCGGAGTATACGCGCGTACGATACGGTGTGCGTTCTGGAACAGATGTGGGGATTGCAGGTACAAAATGCTGAAGAGGAAGTGTTCCCAATCCGATTTTTCCCTGAACAGGGTTTGCCGATGGGCGCCCCGATTGAAGACGTGATAGTACTCGCCGGGCACATTCCCGCGTTGCCTGCTCATTCCGCGAGAGTATCATCAAATTTGTTCGAGGCCTAGGCCTCGAACAAATGAGTTTGACGGGAGCGGGAGGGGAGTGTAGGATGCGGCAAGCGCTGAGGCGCGTTTTTGATTGAAAACGTTCCTCCGGGCCCACCACAACACTACATGGCACGATCCCTCAAGAAAGGACCCTATGTCTTCTACAAGCTCTTGAAGAAGATCGACGGCAAGAAACCCGCCTCGACCCCTCCCATAAAGACGTGGGCGCGCGCGTCGCAGATAAGCCCCGAGATGCTCGGATTCACATTCGCCGTCCACACCGGCAAGGATTTCGTCGATGTCTTCGTTACGGAGGAGATGGTCGGACACCGCTTCGGCGAGTTCGCCCTCACGACCAAGTTCACCCGCCACGGCGGCAAGATGCAGAAGGAGCTTGAGCAGAAGAAGAAGGAATCCGAGATCGCCGCCGCTCAGGCCGCCAAGACTCCGGCGGCTGACGCGAAGAAATAAGCAGGAAATAAGCCATGAAAGCCTCCCTTTCTAACTATCGTCAGGCGCCCCGGAAGACCCGTCTTGTGACGGAACTCGTGAAAGGGAAGTCGGTCGCTGATGCGCTCCTCGCGCTCAGATTCCTCGACAAGCGCGCGTCGCGCCCGGTCGCGAAGCTCATCGCTTCAGCCGCGGCGAACGCTGAGAAGCAGGGCGAGGATGTCCGCGAGCTTTTCATCCGCAACATCACCGTCGACAAGGGCACGGTCCTCATGCGCAGCATGCCGCGCGCGTTCGGCCGCTCGGCGCCCATCCGCCACCGCATGAGCCACATCACGGTCACGCTCGGCAAGAAAGCGGCAGCAGTCGCGAAGCGGCCGAAGAAGCCAGCCCGCACCGCGAAGAAGCCAGCGAAAGCGAAAAAATAACATGACAAAGATCATCCATCCCTATGCGCATCGCCTCGGCATCCTCCGCGATTGGAGAAGCCGCTGGTATGCAGGTTCCGCAAAGAAGAACCGCGAGTTCATCCGTACCGATGCGATGATCCGCCGCTTCGTCACGGAGCGCCTCAAGGGCGCGTACCTTTCTCATATCGAGATCGAGCGCTCCCAGAAGGACCTGCGCGTGCAGATACACACCGCGCGTCCGGGCATGGTCATCGGCCGCTCGGGCGAAGGCGCCACGAAGCTCAAGAAAGACCTCGCCCAGAGGCTCAAGGAGATGAAGCTCTCGCAGGTCCCGGCGCTGCACATCGACATCATCGAGGTGCGCCAGCCGGAATCGAATGCGGCGATCGTCGCGGCGATGGTGACCGAAAGCCTCGAGAAACGCCTGCCGTTCCGTCGCGTCCTCAAGCAGACCATCGACAAGGTGATGGCGAACCGCGACGTCAAAGGCGTACGCATTGCGCTCTCCGGCATGCTCGGCACGGGCTCCATGTCGCGTAAAGAGGAGCTCAAGAAGGGCCGCATCCCGCTTCAGACCTTGCGTGCGGACATCGACTACGCGCAGGTCGCGGCGTCGCTCCCCTTGGGCAAGATCGGCGTGAAGGTCTGGATCTACCGCGGCGACATCTTCGCGGACCAGCGCACGGCCGCCCGTCCGAGCGGCGCTCAGAACCAATAATATCCGCATATGCTTTTCCCTAAGAAGGTCAAATTCCGCAAGTGGCAGACGAAGCGCGTGAATCCCGCGAAGCGTCAGGTCGCGACACGCGGCGTCACGCTCGCGTTCGGCTCGCACGGGCTCAAAGCCGTAACGCCGGGCCGCATCTCCTCCAACCAGCTCGAGGCCGCGCGTCGCGCAGGCGCGCGCCTTCTCGGCAAGACCGGCCGCGTGTGGATACGCGTCTTCCCAGACCGTCCGGAGACGAAGAAGGGCGCGGAACTCCCGATGGGCAAGGGCAAGGGCGATCCGTTCCGCTTCGTCGCGGAAGTGAAGCCGGGACGCGTCTTGTTCGAGATCGACGGCGTCGACGATGCGACTGCGCGGGAGGCGCTCAGGAAGGCCAGCACCAAGCTCGCTGTAAAGACCGCTATCGTCGCGCGCCACTAACCGTTTGCATATGAAAGCCGCAGATGCTAGGAAAAAGGATACGGGAGAGCTGACGAAGCTCATGAGCGAGCTCGAGGCAGAGCTCCGCGAGTTCCGTTTCGGGATGACCGGCGGAAGGACGAAGAACGTCCGCCGCGCCCGGGCCATCCGCGCGGACATCGCCCGTCTGAAAGGCATCCTCTCCGAACGCGCACGCGCATAACACAGAAAACATGGAAACCACCGCATCAGCACAGAAGAAGACACTCGTCGGTACCGTCGTCTCGACGAAGATGAAGGACACCGTCACGGTGGCCGTGAACCGGTACGTCAAGCATCCGAAATACAAGAAGTACGTGAAGAAGACCAAGAAGTATCTCGCGCACGACCCGGGCAATACCAAGAAGGAGGGAGAGCGCGTAACGATACAAGAGACCCGCCCCATCTCGAAGCGTAAGCATTTCGTAATCGTATGATCCAGGATCGCTCGCTCGTGATGGTGACCGACAATACCGGCGCGAAGGTCGGACGTGTCTTCAAGGTGCTCGGCGGATCGAAGAAGACGCATGCCGAGATCGGCGACGTGGTCGTGCTTTCCGTCCAGACCGCGGAGCCGCGGAAGATGGTGAAGAAGAAGGACATCCTCACCGCCGTCGTCGTCCGCCAGAGGAAGCCCTTCCGCCGTCCGGACGGCTCGTACATCTCGTTCGACGATAACGCCGTAGTCATCCTCGCGAAGAACGCGAAGGACCCGTTCGAGCCGAAGGCGAACCGCGTGTTCGGCCCGATCCCGCGCGAGATCGTCGACCTTGGCTACCAGAAGATAGGCTCCTTGGCTCCTGAAGTCGTCTAAGCGTATGAAAATAAAAAAAGGAGACAAAGTGATCGTCGTATCCGGCGCGGAGAAAGGGAAGACCGGCACGGTGACGCGCGCGCTTCCGAAGACCTCCCAGGTCCTTATCGAAGGCGTCAACCTCAGGAAGAAGCACGAGAAGTCCCGCCAGGGCGGCCGCCAGGGGCAGATCGTCGAGAGGGCGACGCCGCTCCACGTCTCGAACGTGATGCTTCTCGATCCGAAGTCCGGAAAAGGCACGCGGGTCTCCATCAAGCGCGATAACGGGAAACGCGCGAGAATAGCCGTCAAAAGCAAACAGGAAGTATGAAACTCAAAACCGTAAAAGAATCAGATAAGGGTTCGTTCGATGCCTTGAAGGGCGAGTTCGGCTACAAGAACTATTTCCAATCGCCGCACCTCGTGAAGGTCATCATCTCGACCGGCATCGGCAAGATCAAGGACAAGAACAAGGTCGCCGTCATCGAAGACCGGCTGGCGCGCATCACCGGCCAGAAAGCGGCCGTGCGCGGCGCGAAGCAGTCCATCGCGTCCTTCAAGGTGCGCCAGGGCGATGCGGTGGGCTACCAGGTGACGCTTCGAGGGAGCCGCATGTATGACTTCCTCGATAAGCTCGTGCACATCGCCCTTCCGCGCACGCGCGACTTCCGCGGCCTCTCCGCGAAGGCCATCGATTCCCTCGGCAACATAACGATCGGTATCAAGGAGAACAGCATCTTCCCAGAGACCTCCGACGAGGACCTTCGCGACGTCTTCGGCTTCGCCATCACCATCGTCACGACCGCGAAAGACAGGAAGTCCGCCGAAGCCTTCTTCCGCCACATCGGGATCCCGCTGCAGTAAGACATGCGCGCCTTATTGGCCGAGAGATATCAGAGGAGACTTCTTCGGCGTGATAGCGACGGCCGTTATCAGCCTCGCCATGGCCGTCTTGAAGGGGCCGATCTGAGATTGTGGCGGTATGTGGACGCTCGAGCGTTCGCAGAAGGTCTTGGCAATAGTCCACGAGTAGCGGCACTCACCGCAAAGATCTACAGGATGTTGGATTGGGATTCTCAATTTCCTCTTTTCAAAAATTGATATATGTTCGGGTTCGGAAAAGAAGCGCTTCGAGCAGCCCCAGCGCTCGCTGTCACATTCGCCCTCGCCAAATGCATGGGCGGCGGCCACGATCATCTGTCGGACGGGCTTAACGCCGGGGATATGCGCGGGTTTGCGCTCGCAGAACAGAGGGGCAGCTGCGAGGTACGCGGTAAAGGCCCGAAAGGGCCGGTTGACGTCGATCGAGCTCTCCTCTCCAGAGAACCGCTTTCGCCCGAGTATATAGACGGCTTCGTCCTTGCTCGTGACTACAAATGCAAAGAAACCCTTAAAGCGCTTCAAAGCGGCATGGCTGCCACAGAAGGCGTCATACAGGGGAGGTGAGCCGGTTTGACTTTAGGTCCCGTTTTGCTATCATGCGCTTCAGCTTTTCGAAGCGCTTTTTATTTGCCCTGTCTCGATCGAGGCGGGCGTAAAGAGGCTCAAAAAGGCGAATATCCTCCGCAGGAGCGGAGCGATTCCCCAAAATGGCCAAGAAATCACAGCTTGCACGTAACGCCAAACGCGAGAAACTCGCGGAGCGTTTTGCTGCTAAGCGCACGGCCCTGAAAGCGGCAGGCGATTGGGAAGGGCTCCAGAAGCTCCCGAGGAACGCCTCGCCGGTCCGCATCAAGAACCGCTGTGCGGTCACGGGCCGTTCGCGCGGCTACATGCGCTACTTCGGCCTCTCCCGCATCCAGTTCCGCGAGATGGCGCGCCGCGGCGAACTTCCGGGCGTTAAGAAATCATCCTGGTAAGCCTATGTTCGTCACTGATCCTATCGGAGATTTCATCGTTCGCCTGAAGAACGCGACCATGGTCAAGAAAGGCCAGGTCGAAGTGCCGTTCTCGAAGCTGAAGCTCGCCATCGCGCTTGCGCTCAAGAAAGCCGGATACCTCGGCGAGGTATCGGAGAAAGGCGATGGCGTGAAGAAGCTTCTCGTTGTTGACCTCGCATATGATCCCTCGGGCGCGCCGAAGATAAACGGCGTGAAGCGCATCTCGAAACCGGGCCGCCGTCTCTATGCGAAGGCTCGCGAGATTTATCCGGTGAAGTACGGCAAGGGCTGCATGGTCCTCTCGACGCCTCGCGGCATCGTTACGGACGCGGAAGCCCGCAAGAACCGCGTCGGCGGCGAGACCCTTTTCACTATCTGGTAATCATCATGTCGCGCATAGGAAAAAACCCGATCACCATCCCCGAAAAGACCGAAGTCACGGTCAAGGATGGCATCGTGGCCGTGAAAGGCCCACTCGGCACGGTCTCGCGCCCGATACATTCGTTCGTGACGGTCGCCGTCGATAACGGCGCGGTCACGGTGACCCCGAAGAACACCTCAAAGCTCTCGCGCTCCCTCTGGGGCACGTACGCGTCGCATGTGAAGAACATGATCCAGGGGGTCAACAAGAAATACGAGAAGAAGCTCTCTTTGGAAGGCATCGGTTATCGCGTCGAGGCGCAAGGTAGAAACGTGAAGCTCATCGTCGGTTTCTCGCATCCGGTGCTTTTGGCGATGCCGGAAGGCGTCGATGTGGCCGTCGAGAAGAACCAGATGACGGTTTCGGGTATCGATAAGGAAAAGGTCGGGCAGTTCGCCGCGGTCATCCGCGCCGTGAAGAAGCCGGAGCCGTACAAGGGCAAGGGTATCCGCTACGAAGGCGAGTACGTCCGCCAGAAGCAGGGTAAGAAGGCCGCCGCATAAGCCTATGTCGAAGCTCACTCCGAAAACCAAATCAGCGCTCCGCACCCGCCGTCACCGCCGCATCCGGGCGCGCGTTTCGGGTACGGCCGAGAAGCCGCGCCTTACGGTCTTCCGTTCCAACCGCTATCTCTACGCCCAGCTCATCGATGACGAAGGGGGGAAGACCCTCGCGAGCGCGCATTCGATGGACGTCGAGGGCAAGAGCATGATGGAACACGCGAAGCTCGTGGGGACCCGCATCGCGAAAGCGGGCTCAGAAAAGGGCGTGAAGGCGGTGGTCTTTGATCGCGCCGGCTTTACATTCACTGGTCGCATCCGCGCGCTCGCCGAAGCCGCTCGCGAAGGAGGTCTCCAATTTTAACGATACATATGGACGACGCACAGAAAAACACCTCTGAACAGACAGCCGCTCCGGCAGCGCCGGCTCAGTCCCCAGGACCTCGCGGTCGCGGCGGCCGTGGTGGCCCCGGCGGTCCGCGTGGACGCGGCGGCCGCGGACCCGGAGGCCCGGGAGGCCGGCGTGATCGTCCGGGCGGCAAAGGCGCTCCGCGCGAACGTTCCGAATTCGATCAGCGCACGATACTGGTGCGCCGCGTGGCACGCGTCATGGCAGGCGGCCGCCGCTTCAGCTTCTCTGCCGCGATCGTCCTTGGCGATAAGAAGGGCCGCGTGGGCGTGGGTCTCGGCAAGGGCGCTGATACCGCGCTCGCCATAGAGAAAGCGACGCGCGACGCGAAAAAGAACATGATCACGATTCCCCTGACTGATACCATGAGCATCCCGCATGACGTGTACGCGAAGGCTTCCTCCGGCATCGTCTCGATCCGTCCGGCACCCTCGCGCGGCATCGTCGCAGGCTCCGCAGTGAAGATCGTGCTCGAGCTCGCCGGCGTGAAGGACGTGACGGCCAAAGTGCTCTCGCCTTCGAAGAACAAGCTCAACATAGCCCGCGCGACGATACTGGCGCTCCAAAGCCTCAAAAAATAGAGCTGAAGAAATACCATGGAACTCCATTCGCTCACAACCCAGAGAGGACAGAAGACCGCGCGTCGCGTCGGTCGCGGCGGCAAGCGCGGCAAGACGTCGGGTCGCGGCGGCAAGGGCCAGACAGCCCGCGCCGGCGCGAAGATGCGTCCTGAGTGGCGCGACATCATCAAGAAGATCCCGAAGCGCCGCGGCTACGGCAGGAACCGTTCGCACACGGCCGTTCCGCGCGTCCCGGCGAGCGCGGTGAACCTTGCCGATCTCGCGAAGCGTTTCAAGGAGAACGAGATCGTCTCGCCAGCTGTCTTGGTGCGGGCGGGCATGGTCCGCCGCGTTTCCGGCAAGATACCGCCGGTGAAAGTCCTCGGTTCCGGTACGCTTCCGCACAAGCTCTCGTTCGAGAAAGTCCTTGTTTCAGCGTCCGCCCGGGCTGCTATCGAGAAAGCGGGCGGCACCATCACGAATCCGGCCGCATAGCCGGACAGCCATATGAACCCGATTCTCACGAGGCTCAAGATCATCCTGACCGACTCGTCTATACGCGGGAAGATCCTTTTCGCGCTCGGCGCCTTGATCGTATTCCGTTTCCTTGCGGCGATCCCCGTGCCGGGCATCAATACGTCCGAGCTCTCGCAGTTCTTTTCGAATAACCAGTTCCTCGGCCTCCTGAACATCTTTTCGGGCGGCGGGCTCTCGAACCTCTCCATCGTGATGCTCGGCGTCGCGCCGTACATCACGGCCTCGATCATCATGCAGCTTCTCACCATCATGGTGCCGTCCTTGAAGTCGATGTATCAGGAAGAAGGGGAGATGGGCAGGAAGAAATTCAGCCAGTACTCGCGCATGCTCGCGGTACCCCTCGCGCTCATCCAAGGCTATGCGTACCTTTTCCTCTTCCAGTCGCAGGGCATCATCAACCAGCTTCCGTGGATAACGTTCGTCGAGAACGTGCTTATCGTCGCGGCAGGCTCGATGCTCCTGATGTGGATCGGCGAGCTCGTGACGGAATTCGGCGTCGGTAACGGCGTCTCCCTCATCATCTTCGCAGGCATCGTCTCGCGCGTGCCGCAGGGCCTCGCGCAGATATCGTTCTCGTTCGATCCCTCACAGATACCGCTCCTCGTCGGCTTTTTCATCGCGGCCTTGCTCATCATCTACGGCGTCGTCGTCATGACCGAGGCCGAGCGTCCGGTGCCGGTTACCTATGCCAAGCGCGTACGCGGCAACAAGCTCTACGGTGGCGTGTCGACGTACCTGCCGCTTCGCCTGAACCAGGCCGGCGTGATCCCCATCATCTTCGCGCTCTCTATACTCCTTTTCCCGCAGCTCCTCCTTAACTTCGCGGCAAAATCGTCGATCCACTGGCTTTCAGGAACAGCGACGACGCTCCTCTCGATCCCAGGAGGCGCGATCCTCTACGGCGTCTTCTACTTCTTCCTGGTATTCCTCTTCACGTACTTCTACACCGCGGTGACGTTCGATCCGAACATGATTGCGACGAACCTCCAGAAGAACGGCGCGTTCGTGCCGGGCGTCCGGCCCGGCAACCAGACCGCGGACTACCTCGCGAAGGTCATCACGCGCATCACGATGGTCGGTGCCATCTTCCTCGGACTGGTCGCGGTCTTGCCGCTTATCATGCAGGCAGCGACGGGCCTCCAGACCTTGGCCATCGGCGGCACCGCCGTCCTCATCGTCGTCCAAGTGGTACTTGACCTCGTCCGCAAGATCGAAGCACAGATTTCGCTCCGCGAATATTGATAGTATCGGTCGCTTCGCCGTATTATCATGGCCGACATGACCGGGAAATTCATACTCGTTATCGGACCTTCGGGCTCCGGAAAGGGGACGCTCATCGGCCACATCCGGCCACTTTTTCCGATCCTAGTCTATCCGCGCTCGACGACGACCCGCGCGATGCGCGCGAGTGAAAAGGACGGCGAGCACTACTACTTCATATCGGCTGATCAGTTCATGACGAAAGCCCACGCAGGCGAGTTCCTCGAATGGGCGGAGTACGGCGGTCACCTCTATGGGACGCTTCGCTCGGAAGTCATGCCGATACTCGAGGCGGGTAAGGTCGCGCTCAAAGAGCTCGAAGTCCAAGGCGCACGCCAGGTCAGGGAGAAGCTCCCGCGGGAAGCCCTCGCGATCATCTTCGTGAACGCGGGCGCCTGGGACGAGATGGAACAGCGCATCAAGGCGCGCGCGCCCATCTCGGACGAGGAACTCTCGCGGCGGAAAGAGCGGTACGAAGACGAGATGAGCTTCATGGCGGAAGCAGACTACGTGGTGGAGAACCATTCGGGATCGGTCGAGGAGGCGAAAAAGAATTTCGAGGGCATCGTACGCTCGATACTCGGTTCGTAGTAGGATAGGGAACATGGCAGATCAAAAGCATCTCTTCTTCTTCGTCGGGCGCATCGCGTCGGGGAAGGAGACGCAATCAAAGCTCCTCGCCGACAAGCTCGGCTACAAGATCTTCATGACGGGCCAGCGTTTCCGCGACATCGTCGCATCGGGATCGCTGTTGGGGAACCGCATCAAGGCCGACTACGAAAAAGGCCTCCTCATGCCCTCGTGGGTCGCGAACTACATGCTCGAGGATTTCCTCTTCAACCTGCCGCCCGAAGATGGTGCGATATTCGAAGGATCCGGGCGCGATCTCGATCAGGCCAAGGTCGTCGAAGAAGTGTGCACGTGGCTGGGGCGCGAATACACCGTCCTCAATCTCGACGTATCGGAAGAAGAAGTGATAAAACGCTCGCTCCTTCGCGGACGCGATACCGCCGACAAGGACGAATCGGTCATCCGCATGCGCCTCTCGGAGTATAATCGCCTCACGAAGCCGGCTATCGACTATTTCAAGTCGATAGGGAAGTGCATCGACGTGAACGGCGAGCAGGCGCCGGACGAGGTGCACATGGAAGTGATGGCAAAGGCGAAAGAGGCTCTCGCCAAAGTCGGGCAATGATCGCGACGAAAAACGATATCCCGGCTCTTCGGGAAGGAGGAAAACGCCTCGCGCGCGTGCTTCGGACTGTCGCACACGCTGCCGTACCCGGCGCATCCACCGCTGACCTCAACACGCTCGCCGAAAAACTCATCCGCGACCAAGGCGACGTGCCGGTCTTGATCGGCTATACGCCACACGGTGCCGAGCGGCCCTACCCGGCCACGCTCTGCGTGTCTTTGAATGACGAAGTGGTGCACGGCATCCCCAACGAGCACCCGCGCATCATCGAAGCGGGCGATATCGTGAGCCTCGATTGCGTACTCTCGCACGAAAGGCTCATGGTGGATGCGGCGATCACGATGCTCGCCGGAAACGGCGAGCCGGAACATGACAAGAAAGCCAGAGCGCTTTTCAAAGCGACTGAAGAGGCGCTCAAAGCTGGCATCGAAGCGGCGCGCTCCGGCAATCACATCGGCGACATCTCAGCCGCCATAGAGGCAGTCGGTGTCGAAGCGGGTTACGGCATCGTATTCGAGTTGGGCGGTCACGGTGTGGGGAACGCAGTCCATGAGGAGCCGTACATCCCGAACGTCGGTGATGCCGGTACGGGCGTCGAGCTCGTGCCGGGCATGGTCATCGCGATAGAGCCCATGTTTACCGAAGGAACTCCGCGCGTAGAGCTGATGCCGGACGGCTATACGTTTAAGACGAAAGACGGCTCGCGCGCAGCGCATTTCGAACACACGGTGCTCGTGACCGATGGCGCTCCGGAAATCCTCACCGCATGACGCCGATCCAGACGTTCGCGCTCGGCATTCATCGCGTGTTCACCACGTTCGTATTCGTCATCTTCTCGTTCGTGTTCGTGTGCGGGCTCGTTTATGAGCATCATGCCGCCGAGGCGGCGCTCTATGCCGTTTCGGGTGCCGTGCTCATGGGCATCGTGCAGGCGCTCAAGCTCATGACGCGCGTCGCGCGCCCGGATGGACGCCTCGTGACTCCCGCTGGGCACGCGTTCCCGTCAGGACACGCTGCCGCCTCGACGTTTCTCGCGGTCATGGTGCCTACCCTCATGTCGTCTGTCGCCGGACAGAGCCTCACGCTCCTCACGCTCATCATCTTTGTGACGCTCGCGGCGCTCATCTGCTGGAGCCGCCTCGCTATCAAGGTGCATACGCCGCTTCAGGTAGCCGCAGGAATGCTCCTCGGCTTCCTCATTCCGACGCTTTTCATGTTTCTCTTGCCGGCGAGCGCGCTTGCAGGCCTGGTCCGTTTATTTTAAGCGGCTCGGAGGTTCCGTCTTCATTTCAGCTCCATCTCCTCTCCGTACAGTAGAGGATAGTCCTTTCCTTTTCCGGAAAAGGACATGCCAGATTTTAATGGAACTAACCACATGCGTATGGATATGGACCTGAGGTCAATAGGAGAGGAAAGCGGTTTCCAGGATTTCGCGGTGACCTCGTTCATCGCGTTCCTTGCGGCGCTCGTACTTTCGCTCGTGCCGTTCGCGTTCGCAGCCTCCTGACGCGGGGATATCGATCGGAAAAGTCATTCCGCGCCGCATGCATGCGGCGCGGTTTTTTATCTTTCAGCGCACATAGATGACGCCGATGATATCGGGATCGCCGTTGAGGTTGTGGTAACCCCACACGCCTGGTTCAGACATCGACAGCGCGAAGGCCCCGCCTTTGCCGACCGACTGCGTCTCGTCGAACGCGCCGTAGAGCGGTGAACCGTTGAATACGTTCGAGACGATGCGCATGGTCGTGCCGTTCGCATCATTTACGAAACGCACGACCTCGCCGCGGTTTACCGTGGCGACGGGAGGAGTAAACCGCTTCCCGTCATAGGCGATCGTGGTCACATAGACGCCATTCACCAAACGACGGGTCGAGGTATAGGCGGTCTCCGCTTTCTTCATCGCCGGGGATTCCGGAACGGTACCCGGATCAGTCGCGGTCGCCGGAGCGATCGCGGTCGCCGAAGGAAGAGGCCATGACGCGATATATGGTTTTGACAGGGCGAAAAAGAGGAATGCGACCGCACTGACACCGACGAGCGCATACAGAAGGATGTTCTCCGGTTTCATATGCCCTGTGCTCTTCCCGGTCGCTCCCCGTCCTCTACAGAAAACCTCGCTTTCTCCTGAAAAGCGAGGTTGAAGATCACCAGGTTCGAGATCTCTCCGATACCGGTTTCAGCGGATGGAGGACGCGTTTTCAGGCGTGACGGCGCAGGCGTCCGTATTGGGAGATAGAAAGAAGGTTCTCGTCGTCGTAGCGATTCCAGGCGTTCGAATCCCGGGCATCCCATGGCCATGAGCGCCAGAGGCGTCGGACAAGGCTTTTGTGCTGCATCGGCTTCATATGTCGAAGGAGAGATAAGGGACGTGAGTAACGGCGTCGAGCGGGCGCGGGGATATCTAATACCAAGTTTACCTCGCGCCTCGTGGAACCGACGCCTTAGTGACACGCTAACAAGCCGTGATGAATCCAAAGTGAATTCGTATGGGCGTTTTGGAACCTGATGAACGGTTCTCGTCATGAGAAATCGACTTTGATTTCGCCGAAATCGCGTTCCGGCCCTTCGTTCTTGTCTTCGGTCGTCGCCTGCGCTACGCGCTTGCCGGCCGGAAGGAGCACGCTCACGGTCGTTCCTTGCTTGAAGACGCTCTGGATGGAGATCTTGCCATGATGGAGCTTAAGGAGCTCGGACACGATCGCGAGCCCGAGACCGCTCCCGCCGCGCTCGCGCGAACGCGACTGCTCGGCGCGATAGAACGGTTCGAAGATGCGGAAGAGGTCTTTCCGATAGATGCCGATGCCCGTGTCTTTGATGGTGAGCTCGATCATGCCGGCGTAATTGGGCTCGACCGTCACGGAGACGAGGCCGCCGGGCTTGTTGTAGTTGATAGCGTTCTTGACGAGGTTCATCACCATCTGCTCGAGCGCCGTCGCATTGCCCCATACGAGGCGGAATTCCGCTTTGCGCACGTCAAGCTTGACGTTGCGCTCGTGCGCGAGAAGCGAAAGCTTGTCCGTGACCGTATCCACCACGGTGCCGAGGTCGACGTTGGCGAACTCGATGCGCTCCGGCCGGACGAAGGTCGAGAGCGTGAGCAGGTTATCGATGATATGCGAGATGCGGTCGAGCTCCTCGATGTTCGAAAGGAACATGCGCTGCATCCCCGGCTCGACGTTCTTGTCGAGAAGCGCGACCTCGGTATTCGTCTTCAGTATGGAAAGCGGCGTACGGAGCTCGTGCGCGATGTTGCCCACGAACTGCTTCTGCGCCGAGAGGGCGTTCCGCGTCGGGATGAGGGTGAGGCGGGCGAGTATGAACCCGAAGCCCAGGGTGACGAGGATGATGATGATGGAAACCGTCGCGAGGCTGCGCGTCTGGACGGCTTCGACCTGTGAGAGGAGATCGATGGGCGCATGCGAAGTCGAAAGCTCCTGCGTTATGCCCGAGATGAGCGTCGAAGACACGTCCGCCTGCAGATAGCGGAACGAGACCAGCATGACAGCGAGCAGGATGAGGACGAACCCTACCTGCAATCCCACGACGACCGTTTCCGTGCGGAAGAACTGGTCGGCCTGGTACTTATTCGCGAAGGCGGTAGCCAATGCCGCGAACCGTTTCCAATATGCTCGAATCCTCTCCATGGTCGAGTTTTTGCCTGAGGTTTTTAACGTGGACGTCTACGACGTTCGAGAACGAGGCGTAACTGAAGTCCCAGAGGTGGGAAAGGATGTCCTCGCGGCTGATGACCTGGTTCGGGTGGCGCATGAAGTACTCAAGCATGCCGAATTCCTTCAGGGTCAGTAGGATCGGCTTGCCTTCTTTCGTCACGACGCGCTCGACGGGATTGAGCTCGATATCGCTGACCTTGAGGATCTGCGGCACCGCCTCGACCGGTCGGCGCAGTAGGGCCTGCACGCGGGCGGCGAGCTCTTCGAAGGAGAAGGGCTTCACCAGGTAGTCGTCGGCGCCCGAGAGAAGAAGCTTCACCTTCGTCTCGGTCTCATTGCGGGCCGTAAGGACCAGGATGGGAACGGTGACATCGCGCTCGCGTGCCGCTTTGCAGATCTCATACCCGTCCAGAGAGGGGAGCATGAGATCGAGAATGACGAGGTCGTAATCGGCGCGATGGAGCGAGATGCGGGTCAGGCCCTTTTCGCCGTCCCCGATCGCGTCAACGGCATACCCTTTTTTGGTAAGCCCTTTGACGAGGGCATCGGCGAGCTTCTCTTCATCTTCAATGACTAATATGCGCATGAAAGAGGGGATTGATGGTACGCGTTGCTAAAATACTGATAAGCGGTGAAGTAAGGCCTTCAGGAGATTCCCCTAGAAAGCCTTATCTGAAGCTATCATAGCTGGGATGAGCCCTTCATGAAGCCCTTCATGGAGGAAGACGGTCATAAAGGTTTTTTCTTTCATAGAGCCGCGGTCGGTCGCCTGGCCAAAAAAGAGAGGGAAGCTCGGACTGGCGTCTCGAGCACTATCTTTTTAGGCCGGACTCCATCCCGTTTTATAAGTCAAAACCTTTACTTATTGGATTTTTAACTTATCGTACGCAAAGATGAAGCCAGAGGAACAGAAGCTCTTCCTCCCTGCAATAGCCCTTGGGGCCGTCCTGCTTTTGAGCGTCGTCCTAGTGCGCTTCGGCTATTGGCCCGGCAGCAGGGTCGTCATCTCTCCCGCAGTTTCTGTGGCAGCGCTCCTTCCCGGGGTGCTTTTGGCCCATACGAACCAGGACCGCGTCCTCAATGGCCTCACGCTTCTTGCTGAAAATCCGCTTCTTAATCAGGCTGCCGAGCTCAAGGCCAGGGATATGCTCGACCGTCAGTACTATGCGCACGTGGGCCCTGATGGCGCGACCGCGCTCGATTGGCTCGATAAGGTGGGTTACAAATATCTGAACGTCGGTGAGAACCTCGATCTCACGTATGGCGGCGACGAAACCGAGATCGAGAACGCATGGATGAACTCGCCTGAACATAAGGCGAACATCCTTCTGCCTCTTTTCACTGAAGTCGGCGTCGCGATCGAATCGGGGACATATCAAGGCCAGCAAGTGACGTTTGCAGTCGAGGAATTCGCGACACCCTACCCTGCGCACGGCACGCAAGCGAAGCCCGCGTCAGCACCGGCATCTGCGCCCACGTCCGCCGCGCACCCGACTTCGACGCCGCAAAAAGCGGACGCATCTGCTTCAGAGCCTGTTTCTTCTAAGCCTTCTCTCCGCGTGCCAAAGCCTTCGTCGGCATCTCCCTCGCCACTTCGGGTCATACTCACGCCCGTCGAGATGATCGTAGCGGCTCCCGCTACTCCTCCACAAGAAGCTTCGACCAACGAAACAATAGCGACGATCCCCGCAGAGGGCTCTTCTGCATCATCAACGGCACATATCGAAGAATCCGCGACCGCTTCGCAATTCATCGGCCTCACCCCTGGGTCGGGACTCCATTCCAATATCCGTACGTCGTCGTGGGGCGCGTTCTTCAGCTCGCTCAGGACATCGACCTCCCAATTCCTCATCTACCGTTTCTCGCAGGGAGACAGCCTTTCCTTCTGACCTGAATCTAAAGAGCGAAGGTACTGTTTTACGGAGACTCTCGGAGCCATTCCGGCATGGTCCGCGTCCTCGCGGCGGAATGGCGACGCGTGCTCCGCAAAACAGTACCTGAGCGTAACGCTATAATGCTGAGATGCCCGGAGGATTCAATCCCAACAAAGGCCTTGATCAGAAGCTCGCGAAACAATCGCCCGAGCATCAGCTCACCAAGCTCCGCGAGACCGCCCGCTCCGGCGGTGGGGGCGGTGGTGGGCGCGCGGCCCCCCGCGTGCCTATGGAGGCAGCCGTCGTCCCGCCTATGGCGCGGCCTGAGGATTCCCAAGCTGGAGGGGGCGGCATCGTCCTTGAGCTGACGCCCGACGCGAACGACAAGGACATGGAGGAGCTTCTCGGCATCCTCCATACCAAAGGCTTTTCCGCGGTCATGAAAGAGCTCGACCGCATCAACAATCCGCACCTCGAAGACGATTTCCATAGGCTCCTCGTCCAATATCACAAAGAGGGCCATCCCATACCGGGTCTCGACAAGGATGATCCTATCGCCAAGTCGCTCGACACCGCACTCCTTGAGATCGCGGTGCCGTCGTCGGACCCTTCGAAGCCAGGAGGCTCCTTGAAGGACATCTGCGCGCAGATGGAGCAGTTTTACCTCTCCGTCATCCCGTTCGTCTCCTTGCCGGACACCATCTTCTTCAAGGATTGGCAGAAGCGGCGCCGGGTCCACAAGGAGCATTTCACGATGGAGCTCGCCGTATCGCATACGCGCGAGGAGGCGGTGTTCTATTTCGCCGTGCCACGCAAGCGTCAGGACGCGTTCGAGAAGCAGATCTTCGCCATGTTCCCGCGCGCGCGTATCGCCGAGAAGAAAGACGACTACAATCTCTTCAACCAGTTCGGTGCCACTGCCGCCGCGTACGCGTTCTATCACCGCCCGCCGCCGATACCGCTGAAGACCGCGGAAGATTTCATCCAGGATCCGTTGAACGTCGTCCTGGCGTCCTTATCGCGTATCACCCGCGAAGGCGAGGGCGCTGCGATACAGGTCCTCGTCGCGCCTGCCGGCGAATACCACTCCAAGCGCATCGCCCATGTGCTTTCAGAGCTTAACAAGGGGAAGGGAAGCGCGAACGACGTGTTCAGGAAGAACATGTACCAGAAGCATCATGAGTTCCATCGCAAGTTCTTCCAGGGGCTGAAGAAGGGGGCCAGCGACATCTCGTCGGCCGGAGGCGAAAAGAAGAAGGAGGATAAGCACGTGGATACGGGCGCTGTAGAGTCGCTCCAGAAGAAGCTCAAGCACGTCATCGTCGGCGTGAACATCCGCGTCGTCGCCTCGGCGCGCACGCCGGAGCGCGCGGCCACGATCCTGCATGACATCGAAGCCGCCTTCGGCCAGTACGAAGATGCCCGCATGAACCGCCTGAGCTTCAAGGCGCCGCATGGCAAGAAGGAGAAGCGCGAATTCCTCAGGAGGTTCATCTGGCGCCTCTTCGATCGCCACGCGCACGACGGCTTCCTCGACGCCTTGCTCGAAGAGCTGTTCCATCCGCATGCGCCGACGCCGCAAATGCACAAGAGCCCCGTGATGCCGATGAACCTCTCGGAGCTCTCCACGATCTACCACCTCACGCTCGCCGGCGGCACGACCTCGCGCGAGGCGAAGACCGCATCCGCCAAGCTATCTCCCGCACCCCCGCATCTTTCGGAGAAAGGCATCGTCATCGGCCGGAACCGCTACTCGAACATGGATACCTTGGTCCACTTCTCTCCCGAGGATCGCCTGCGCCACATGTACACCATTGGCCAGACCGGTACCGGCAAGACGAACTTCCTCAAGAACATGATCATCCAGGACATCGAGAACGGCGACGGCGTCTGTTTCATAGACCCGCACGGCGTGGACGTGCTCGAGATACTCTCGCGCATACCCAAAGAGCGGTATGACGATCTCATCTACTTCGATCCCGCATACACCCCGCGGCCGATGGGGCTCAACATGCTCGAGTACGATCCCCGCTACCCCGAGCAGAAGACGTTCGTGGTCGATGAGATGTTCAAGATATTCCAGAAGCTCTACGGACAGGTGCCGGAAGCCTTCGGCCCCATCTTCGAGCAGTACTTCAGGAACGCGACCATGCTCATCCTGGAGGACCCGGATACCGGCTCGACCTTAATGGACATCTCGCGGGTACTCGCCGACGACGAGTTCCGAGCGCTCAAGCTCTCGCGCTCCCGGAACCCCGTCGTGAACCACTTCTGGGAAGACATCGCGGAAAACGTCCGCGGCGAAGGAGATCTCAGGAACGTGGTGCCGTACATCACCTCGAAGTTCGACATCTTCATCGCGAACGAGATCATGCGCCCGATCGTCGGCCAGCAGCGTTCCGCCTTCAATTTCAAGGACATCATGGACAACCGGAAGATCCTCCTCGTGAACCTCTCCAAAGGGCGCTTGGGCGACGTGAACGCGAACCTTCTCGGGCTCGTCATCGTCGGTAAGATCATGATGACGGCGCTCGCGCGTACGGAATACCTTCATACGAACCCGCCGAATTTCTATCTCTACATCGACGAATTCCAGAACGTCACGACGGATACCATCTCGACCATCCTCTCCGAGGCCCGCAAATTCCGGCTTTCGATGACGATGGCGCACCAATACGTCTCCCAGCTTCTGCCGAAGATAAAAGAGGCCGTGTTCGGTAACGTCGGCACGATGGCGGTGTTCCGTATCGGCGCCGATGATGCCGAATATATCGCGAAGCAGTACGCGCCGACGTTCGAGGTAGGCGATTTCCTCAAGCTCGACAACTATCACGCGTACCTTAAGCTCCTCTCGGAAGGGAAGCCTGTGCCGCCGTTCTCCATAGAGACCATCCCATTCCAGCCGGGCGACTACCTGAACATCGAAGCCTTGAAGCAGCTCTCATACCAGCGCTACGGCCGCGCGCGCGAGGCGGTCGAGGACGAGATCCGCGACAAGTACGCGCAGATCCGGGAGGCGGAAGATCGGCGCTAAGAATGCCAAAAGCGCGTTTTCGTGGTATAGTCCCGCGCAATGGATTCCCCAAAGAAATTCGAGGAAGAGCGCACGCTCGTCCTCCTCAAGCCTGACGCTATCCAGCGCGCCTTGATCGGCGAGATCATCCGTCGCATCGAGAACACGGGCCTCAAGTTCGTCGCGTTCAAGCTTCTCATCGCGACCGAAGCCCAGCTCGTCCGCCACTACAACAAGGACGAGAAGTGGTTCCTCGAGAAGGGAACGCGCATCGTGAACGATCGGACCGCGCATGGCTTGCCGATCGAGAAGGAAGCGATCGCCTATGGCAAAGAGATCATCGATTCGATCGTGAAATTCATGACTGCCGGCCCTATCCTTGCGATAGTCGTTCAGGGCAACGAGTCGGTCGCCGTCGTAAAGAAGATCGTCGGCGCGACCGAGCCCAAATCGTCGGATGTCGGCACCATTCGCGGCGATTACACCATCGATTCGTACGACCACTCCTCCGTCCAGAACCGCGCGGTGAGGAACCTCATCCATTGCTCCGAATCTCCCGATGAGGCTCTGCGCGAGCTCGCCGTATGGTTCACGCCTCAAGAAGTCATATCCTACAAGACCATCCAGGAGCGGATCCTCTACGACGTCAATATTGACGGCATCCTCGAATAAGTTGGCAAAATCCGGAATCCACCGGATTTTTTTCTTCATATTCACAGACTGCCCATAGGAGCGTGATAGGATTTTCAGTGGGGTTAGTGGCAGATTATTAACCTCGTTGAAAATTCAAAGGGAGCCTTAGATCGCTCCGCGCGGGAGAACTCTCCGGAGATCCGATGCACGGCATGCTGCGGGCACCCACCTGGGCCTAGCGCCTCAGGTTAATACTCTCCAGTAGCCCCTCGTAAAAAATCCGTCTACCCCTCTGACGGATTTTTTATTTCTCCTCATTTCACTTTTCCGGCCTGCTACAATCAATTTCAATGCCTGACTCCAGGAGCATCTCGATCCTGTTCGCCCGGGGAGCCCGGCGCGTCACGGGTTCGAATTTCCTTATCGAAGCGAAAGACGGCGGAAAGACGACGCGCGTGCTTATCGACTGCGGGCTCGCGCAAGGGGAGCGCTATTGCGAATCGGTGAACAAGGAGAGATTCTCATACGACCCCGCATCCGTCGATGCCATCTTTTTCACGCACGCCCACGCCGACCATATCGGGCTCTTTCCGAAGCTCGTGAAAGAAGGTTTTAGCGGGAGGGCCTATGCGACCCCGCCGACCGCAGCGCTCATGCCGGTCATGCTCGAAGATTCCCTCAAGATCGTCGCGGATGAGGCGAGGCGCTGCCGCGACGAGGCGCCCTATGCAGCGGAAGACATCAAACACGCGGTCGCTTTGGTGCAGCCGACCGGATATCACGAGAAGATAGAGATCGCTTCCGGCATCTCGGCGACGCTCTACAACGCGGGCCATATCATCGGTTCGGCAAGCGTGCTCCTCGACATCTTCGGTACGAAGCTTTGCTTCACGGGCGATCTCGGCCGCGTACCGCCGGTCATCGTGCCGGAGAGGGAAGTGCCGGAAGGTATCGATTACCTTTTCATGGAATCGGTCTACGGCAACCGCGTACATGCCGCGTTCGAGGAGAGCGAGGGCGCGCTCATCCAGGCAGTCAAGGATACGATTGCGCGCCGCGGCACGCTCCTTATCCCCGCATTCTCTTTAGAGCGCACGCAGATCATCCTTGAGACCCTAGAGCGTGGCGTGAGAGAGGGCGATATCCCGGCGGTGCCGACGTTCATGGATTCGCCGCTTGCCGCGAAAGTGACGGCGATCTATCGCGAGTTTCCGGACTATCTGAATGCGGAAACGAAAGGGCTTATTGAAAAAGGGGAAGACCCCTTCTCGTTCTCTTCGCTTCACGTCACCGCGCGCGAATCGGACGCTCATCTCATCGAAGATACTGTACCGCCGAAGGTCATCATCGCGGGCGCCGGGATGTCGCACGGAGGCCGCATCCGCACGCATGAAAAGCGGTATCTGCCGGAGAAGGAGACGACGCTGCTTCTCGTGGGCTACCAGGTGCCCGGAAGTCTCGGTCGCCGGCTTCAGGATGGCGCGAAAGAGGTGAACATGGATGGCGCAAAGGTGTCGGTGCGAGCGACCGTGAAAGCCCTCGACGGCTTCTCGGCGCACGCGGACAGGAACGACCTCATGAGCTACGTAGAGGCCGCGAAGCCGAAGAAGGTCTTCGTCATCCTCGGGGAAACAGAAAGCGCGACCTATATCGCCCAGCGTATCTCAGGTTTTCTCGGTCTTCCCGTGGACGTTCCGCGGGAAGGGGAACAGGTTCAGTTAATCCCGGCTTAATTGCCGCCGTATGGCGGTACTTCAGATATGCCCAACTCCTGCAGTCGGACTGCATACGGATTTCGTCGTCCTTCAGATATCCTGCTAATGACTTCTCCCGTCCGATCTTTGAGACGGGCAAGCGCTCCCTTCCATTGCGGGACATTCGTTGGCGTGTTTACGCCTTTCATCTTTTCCAATTGGCCCATCATCCGGTGCGCGATAGCCATCCGGGCCGCATCGCGGATGCTTGCAGAGCCGATCCCTTTGGCTATCTCTTCAAGCCCGTCGGCACTTATCTGACGCGTCGCCACGCGTCCGAGCCGTAGAAGATCTCGAAACGCAGATTGTGGCTTCTCCACGGCCATTTTATGAAACCTTCTTGACCAAGCGATCGAACGCTTCGGGATACTGCGCGGCGATCTCGGAAAGGACTTTGGGGTTGAGCTCGACTTTGGCTTTCTTCAAAGCACCCATGAAGGTGCTGTAGTTCTTGAAGCCGTTCTCGCGAAGGGCAGCGTTAAGACGGACGACGGCAAGCGAGCGCATGGTGCGCTTCTTGGCGCGGCGATCGCGGAATGAGTACTTGCCGGCATGCTTAAGAGCTTCGAGCGCCTGGCGCTTCTTCTTCGAGCGGCCGAAACGGTACCCCTTTGCGGCCTTGAGTATGTTCTTCCGGCGCTTGATCTGTTTCGGACCTCCTTTGACTCGTGCCATATGAAATTAAAAAAGCTTCTGAAGGCTAGTAGGTGATTAGGTGCCCGGCAAGAACCGTGCGCGATCCGCGCGCTTCATCGTGACGATCTTCGCGCGGCCTTTGGCCGTACGGGTCTTACGCGAATCCCGGGCGTTGAAGTGGTCCTGACCGCCGACGCGCGCGACGAGCTTGCCCTTCCGGGTAAGCCGCATCCGCTTCGTGAATGACTTGTTAGTCTTCATGGCGTTTTTGGCATTAAAGCACGAGGGCGCCAAAAACGCAAAAAAGCGGCTTGCCGTCAGGCTGGTTTCTCTGGCTGCTTCTTTCCGGAGCGTTCGAGGACCATCGTGAAGCCCTTCGGTCCGCGCTGGATATCCTGGCCGATCTTGTACTCTTCCGGGATCATGAGGACGAAGCGCTTGAGACGTTCCTGAAGGAATTTCGGGTCCATGTACTTATAGCGGCCCTTCAGGAAGAGCTCCACCTGGACGCGATGGCCTTCCTTAAGCCAGCCGGCAGCCTGACGCGCTTTTCGCATGAGGTCGTTCTCGCCGGTGCCGACCTCGACCTGGACGGCCTTGGTCTCGGTCGTGTGCGTTTTCGCTTTCTGTTCGCGCTCTTTCTTCTGTTCGAGATACTGATATTTGCCGTAGTCCATGATCTTCGCGACCGGCGGCGTGGCGTTGGGCGATATCTCGATGAGATCGAGCTCCGTCGCCTTTGCGCGTGCGAGCGCTTCGGCGAGAGGGATGACGCCGAGATTGGTGCCATCGTCCATGATGACGCGCAGTTCTGCGGCGCGTATCTCGTTATTGATGCGTGTGCGTGGGGCTGGCAAAGTGGTTTCCGGTTCTGGCTATGATAGCACACTGGCCTTTCAAAATCTCATGCGGATGCGTTGATGCATCCGCTCGTCTCCGTAAAACAAAACAGCCCTTACGGGCTGTAATTTTGTGGACATACTCGCGGAAAACTGGAACCAGTTAGAAAGCTACGTTTTTGGAGCATACGAGATGATTAAAAGCCTCAATGTGCCCAGCCTTAGCAAGGGATTAAGCGTGTAAGGGGACACATAGTGTTAGTAGAACAGGGGAGATAGCGTGGCGAGCGCGAGCGCGGTTCTTTCGTACGAACGCGCCGTCAACAGTGAAGCCTTCCCGCTGGGGAAAGTCTCTTAAAAAGACTAGAATAATGGAATGAGCGAAACTGACCGAACACCAAAAGACGAGCAAAATAAAGATACGCCGACCCCAAAGCCGGAGAATATAAAGCTGACCGAAGAACAGAATAAGCAGCTGGAGTACTTCACCGCCGCCCCTCTGCGCTCCGCAGACCGCCTGATGAAGCAGCTATATACCGATGACCATTTTTACGAAACGGCGACTTATGCGTGGGTCGGTGAACAAGATGCGAAGAAGCTCTTCCTCTATGGTGTATGCAAGGAGGTTATAAAAACGTGCACGGGCTTAATGAATGATAGAGAGTTTTTGCAAGACGTACCACATCAGAAAAACATGGAACGCATGGGCAAAATTATTACCGGTTCCATTACAGACGCGCAAACGTACCGCATACGAAAAATGGTTGAGCTGCTGGGTCTCCTCATTCTCTTTGACCGCAACACGAAGCGAGACGAGGAGTATCGCGTTTTTCTATCCGCAGAAAACATGGATTTGGCGCTTTCTCGGCAGGAAGACTTTCGCGAACTCTACGAGGGGCGCGTTATATCTAACACGCAGCACTCGATAGACGACTTTGCAAAGCGAATACAAGGAGATATGCAGACACTAGGGGTATCGGAATTATGGTTTTTGGATAGCGGCAAGTTAAAAAGGCAAAAACCTAGCGTCTTTAAGAGCAAGAAGGCTCTTTATCTTTCTGCATTATTAGTCGCCAATGCTGACGAACGTTTAGCGCTCGGTATTTCCTACGGACGCGGCTACTCTCGCACCAGCCAGTCCGTACACCCGTTGATAGGAAGTCATGACTACGGAGCGGAAGAAAACAGTGCAGAGCGCATCGTCTCAAACTTTTCTTACCTTTCGATTATTTCAATGCACATCATGCACATCGCATACAGGCTTGCAGGTGTCGACGACCCGGAGGGGTTAGCAAAAGTGATGGGAGAGAACTTTGAAAAGTCAGCGGCATCCCAAGCAATAGCTGGCTTGAAGAAGGAATTAGAGGTGGGCGACTTGGTGCTTACCGCGTGGAGCGACCTTGCGGAGGTAATCGATGTGCACACCAGCAAGTACGGCTACAAAGCCTACAAAATAAAATACCTCTCCCGTCCGCCCCTTCCGGAGTTTCCGGAGGATTGGATAGAAGCACAAAGCATAATGGCTCGTTTAATGACCAAGGGCTGGGTCCGGTCGTTTTTTGAGAAGAACACTAGCTTAGAAAGAATGCCCAAGGAGGTGGCCGAAATATGGCCAGAGGTAATGAAACAGCCAGACGAGGTACTAATGAAATCAGCTGTAAGTTTTTTCGTGGATATGCACAAAATCGGCGTGCTGATACCGATGCTTATAGAGAGCGGGTTTCTCAAACCCGCGGAGGTGCCTTCCTTTTTTGATAAGCAGCCCTAGCCGGCTTATTTTGCGGCAACAAACTCTTGAAGAGCCTTTGGTCCCTCTTTCGATAAATGGCGTCGGATTACTGCATTCATGTAGGAGTTTTTCAGCCGGAACGCGCGTATCTCCGCTGGAGCTTTGCTGAAAGGTTGCGTGGTTTTAGACTTCCTATCATTTGGGTCCTTAAACGTACCGCCATGTTTTGGACAAAGGGTGAGGTTCTTGTGTTGGTACTGGTGTATGTGGTGAGCTTGTCCCTTGCGAACCATCTCAAGAATTGCCTGATAGTCAGGTTCGAGTTCTGCGAGTACGCCGGAGTTCATCTCCCACAAAAAAACATATTTGATGACGTACGCGGACCGGAGACCTTCGTCGTGGACGTACCACACGAATAATATCTTCCGGTTCTTCCTGTACAGGGAGGATTGTTTGATGCTCTTGTTCTTGTGCTCTTCGTTGTAGTTAATGATATTCAAAGAGAGCGGCTCCTTTACCCGGAGCTTTCCATCCTTACCCATTTTGAGCGGGCTGGTCTTTACCTCGACACCTAGATGCGGAATGTCAGGACCCGCCGTGTTGTTCTTTTTGATGCCGAAGTATCCTTCTTCGACAACGTATCCAACACCCGCCTTAGTGCTTACGCGCGTATGCGTATCAC
>FTGQ01000068.1_pt1 | contig 27317 bp, 24 predicted proteins | sample 1640761 | NCBI WGS metagenome assembly FTGQ01 (sample SAMEA3914789, study PRJEB12502) | metagenome | biome: forest; material: soil | place: Canada | collected 2011-07-03 | depth 0.3 m
GCGAAACTCCTCGTCTCGAAAGGCTACAAGGTCTTCGGCGGCTATCGCCGCACCTCGACGCGCAATTTCTGGCGCCTTCACCATCTCGACGTCAAGAAAGATATCGAGCTCCTGCCATTCGATCTCTTGGACCAGAGTTCTATCATGAACGCGCTCGCGAAAGCGGAGCCTGATGAAGTCTATAACCTCGGCGCACAGAGCTTCGTGGGCGTCTCTTTCGATGAAGCGATCGCGACGGGAGAGATATCAGGCCTTGGCGTGACGCGCATGCTCGACTCTATCCGCATCGTAAACCCGAAGATCCGCTTCTATCAGGCATCGACCTCGGAGATGTTCGGCAGGGCAAAGGCGCCTCAGAAAGAAGAGACGCCGTTCGAGCCGCAGAGCCCGTACGCCGCCGCGAAGCTCTACGCCCACTGGGTGACCGACAACTACCGCACCGGCTACGGCCTCCATGCGTCCTCGGGCATCCTTTTCAACCATGAATCGCCCATCCGTGGCATCGAGTTCGTCACGAAGAAAATCGCCGACGGCGTCGCGCGGGTGAAGCTCGGCTATATCCGCGAGATGTATCTCGGCAACCTCGATTCGAAGCGCGACTGGGGATTCGCGGGAGATTATGTCGAGGCGATGTGGCTCATGCTCCAGCAGGCTAAGCCCGACAACTACGTCATCGCGACCGGCGAGACGCATACGGTCCGCGAGTATGCTGAGGAAGCGTTCGCGCACGCCGGGCTCGACTGGAAGAAGTACGTGAAGATAAAAGAAGAATTCAAACGCCCCTTGGAAGTGCATCACCTCGAAGGCGATCCGTCGAAGGCGAAACAGGTCCTCGGCTGGAAGCCGAAGGTCATGTTCAAAGACCTCGTGCACCTCATGGTGGATGCCGAATTCGAGAAATACCGCGATCCGGGCAAGAACGCTGCGGAATTCCTCAAGCACATCTGACCGGTGATGAAGATCATCTATCTTACGAACGCGCGGCTTCCGACCGAGTGGGCGCATGGCCTTCAGATCATGAAGACCTGCGAGGCGCTCGCCGCGACCGGGGCGGAACTGGAGCTGTGGATGCCGCACCGGAAGTCCTATGTCGACGGTTCGCCGTTCTCGTTCTATGGACTGAAGGAAGCGTTCCGCATCAGGCGCTTTTTCACGCTCGATCCGATCGGGTGGGGGAAGATCGGTTTCTTCCTCCAGAGCCTCTCGTTCGCCTTCGCGGTGCTCCCGCATGCGCGCCGCGCGCGTCCCGACGCGTTCTATTGCCGCGACGAGATCCTCGTCGCGATGCTGTCGTTTCTCGGCGTACGCCGGTTCGTCTGGGAGTCACACGACGGCGTCTGGAACCGGTGGGGAAGACGCGCTGCCGAGCGTTCAAAAAAGATAGTCGTCGTGTCCCATGGACTTAAGGATTTTTATGTCCAAAAGGGCATTCCCGCTGAAAAGATAGCGGTCATCCCGAACGGCATCGATCTTGAGGCATTTGCGCATCCGCAGTCCAAGGAAGAATCGCGCATGCGTCTGGGGCTGCCGCATGATAAGAAGATAGCGCTCTATATCGGGATGCTCGAACGATGGAAGGGGACGGACACCCTCCTCACGGCAGCGCCTCTGTTTCCCGCGCAGGTAGAGGCCGTCATCATCGGCGGAGAAGGTGACGCGCAGATCGCGCCTCTCCAGCAGGCATATCCGATGGTGCGTTTCTTAGGCTATCGGCCGCAACGCGAGCTTCCTGACAACCAATCCGCCGCCGACGTGCTCATCCTTCCGAATACCGCGAAAAACGAGATCGGACTCAGGTTCTCATCGCCGCTCAAGCTCCTCTCCTACATGGCGAGCGGTAAGCCGATCGTCGCCTCTGACCTGCCCTCGATACGCGAGATCGTCGATGAATCATGCGCGTTTCTCGTACGTCCGGACGATCCGGAAGCGCTCGTGCACGGCATTGAAGAGGCGCTCGCCGACACGGCCGAAGCCGCGAGGCGCGCCAAGACAGCGCGCAAGCGCCTCGAAGCGTTTACCTGGACCGCGCGCGCGCGGAAGATCCTCGACATCCTGGGTGCGCCGTAGTTTGCTATCCTTGGAGCATCTATGCGGGCACACCATCAGGTCCAGGTCGGCGCGGAGCACTATGGCCGCCGCTACGACCACAAGCATCGCTGGCTCGGCTATTTCTACCAGATCAGCACCGTACTCGACCTCGCCCCGCATGCCGTCCTCGAAGTAGGACCGGGCAACGGCCTCGTCGCCTCCTATCTGAGGGACAACGGGGTGCAGGTCACCACTGCCGATATTGACCGGAAGCTCAAGCCCACGGTAGTGGCTTCCATAACCGATCTCCCTTTCGAACAAGGGGTGTTCGACGTTTCGATGGCCTGCGAAGTGTTGGAGCACCTGCCCTTTGACGACTTCCCGCAAGCGCTTCGCGAACTCGCACGTGTCTCCAAGAAGTACGTCCTCGTCTCGCTTCCTGACGCGCGCCGCACCCTAGCGCATTTCGTCGTCAAGCTCCCGTTCTTGCCCGAATGGAAGTTCCGCGGCCGTCTGATGAAAGGCGGGGCACACGTGTTCGACGGTCAGCATTATTGGGAGATAGGAAAGCGCGGTTTCCCGCCGTCGCGTGTCCGCGATGAGATCAGGAACGCGGGCCTGACGATAACGAAAGAATTCGCCGCGGAAGACGCGCCCTTTTATCACTTCTTCCTTATGGAAAAGCGGGCGGCATGAAAACCCACTGGGACCATCTCGAGTCGCTGGTACCCGGTCTTTCCCGTCTCGCGATCCTCGATCTCGGCTCCGGACGAGGAAAGTTCCTTCTTGAGGCGGCGAAACGAGGCGCTCGGCAGGTCGCCTGCTTAGAGCCGAACGAGCCCTATATCGCGCTTACCAACGAGGCGGCGCGAGAGGCGGGAGTCTCGGTCCGCGTCGAGAAAGGTGTCGCCGAGAAGATGCCGTTCCCTGACGCCAGTTTCGATTTCATCAACATCGCGGAAGTGATAGAGCATGTCGAAAGCCCTGAGGCGATGCTGGCCGAAGTGCGCCGCGTGCTCGTGCCCGGAGGCCGTGCCTACCTTTCGGTGCCGAACCGTTTCGGCCTGAAAGACCAACACTTCCATCTCTATTTCGTGAATTGGCTCCCCCGAAGCCTTTCTGACGCGTTTATCGGCGTCTTCGGCCGTCATAAGGCCTACGAAGAGAAAGGTGCCGGGCGCCAGCGTCTCGCCGACATGCACTATTACACCTGGAAGGGGATCAGGGACCTTCTCCGACGGAGCGGTTTTGCGGTCACGGACATCCGGGCGCTACGCATCGAGCGCACGCGCGAACCCGCACGCGCGCTTCTTCGTCTCGCGTATTCGCTCGCCCGAAGCGTTTATTTCGACGCGTTCCATATTCTGGTGGAAAAGCCGGTGCGCTGATGAGGGGAGGAGGAGATAGGATATACTCATTATCTGGTATGCTCTCGATCCGAAGGCATGGCGCGCTCCTTCTTGCCGCAGCCGGATTCCTCCTTTTTACGTTTTTCGCGAGCTATCACCTTTCGGAGAGCCCCGGCATCTGGTTCGACGAGGGGATGTTCACGCAGACGGCGCTCAATCTCGAACGCTACGGCATTCAGTCCATTCAGACCGCGCCAGGACAGCTCATCTCGGCCGGCACGGTGACCGGCGGCTTCACGTTCATCGCGCCGATCGCGCTTTTATACAAGCTCTTCGGTCCGGGCGTCCTGCAGGGGCGGCTCGTCATGCTCGGTTTCATGCTTCTCTTCGCCGCTGCGGCCTACGCTTTCATCCGGAAGCTGTTCGGACCCTGGTGTGCGGCGTGGACCGTGCTTCTTCTTTCCAGCTTCGCGATGCTCTACGGGAACGGCAAGCCCGTCCTCGGGGAAGTCCCCGGATTCTTTTTCCTCATGCTCGCGCTCCTCGCGCTTCTCTGGCTTGAGCGGAGCTCCTATCGGAGCCTCGGCGCCTATGCGACCCTGGGCCTCTTTGCAGGGTTCTGCATCGTGACGAAACCGATCTTTGTCCTCCTGCTTCCCGCGATCGCGCTCGCGTGGCTTTTCAGGTTCCGCGAAGCGCGGCTGAAGGTCGCCGGCGTCGCGCTCGGTGCTGTCGCGTTCCTTGCGCCGCTCCTCGTCTGGCTGTTCATGCAGTTCAGGGCTTCTGATTCGGTCGGCACCATACTGAGCTTCTATGCGAATCCCTATCAGGTGGCTGATCTGAAAGCGCTTCTCATATCGAACGCGCTCCATTTCTTCACGGATGCGAGCGCGCTCTATACGCTCGTTCTCATAGGCGCCTGGGCGCTCGCGGCCCTCATCCGCAGGCGCGCACGCGAAAAGGTGTCTGTTGCGGAAGCGACCGCCTTTCTCTTCGCGGTGTGCGTCGTACTCGCATCGTTGCGGCTGCCGGGCTGGAACCGGTACCTATTCCCGGCTACGACGGTCGCGCTCCTCTTCTTTCCTTTTTCGGTCGTGGTCGTCTATGGTTGGATCTCCGAAAAGCTCCCGCGCGTCCTTCGCGCATCATGGATACCGTATGCGTTCCTCACGCTCATGATCCTCTTCCAGTTCTATCAGGTCGGATTCTCTTCCTACGTCGCCAGCTATTACCATTCGAACCGCGTCGAGGCCGTGCAGAGCCTCACCCACGACATACCCGACGGCCAGAGCGTCTTCGTCTATAACGTCCCCGAGGTCGTCATACTTCTCGGCGACCATCCGTATTATCAGTATCTTCTGCCGGATTCCACCCAGCAGTTCGGGCAGGATCAGTTCCCGCGTCTCGTCTCGGGCAGCGTCGACTACGTGCTCATGGGTACGAGCGATTATACGGCGACGGATCCGTTGTTCGCGTCGTACACGCCGATCGCGCATGGGAATCGCTACACGCTCCTTAAGAAGAGCTGAGGACGCTTCGGACGGCTTCGGCGATCCCCGCCGCTTCGTCGTCAGTGAGGTAGGGGTGCAGGGGGAGGGAAAGGATCTCTCTGGCGTATGCTTCGGCACGCGGGAAGGAGTACGTGCTCCATTCTGAAAACACGGGATGCCGATGAAGCGGAAGAGGGTAGTGTACGAGCGTCTCGATGCCTTTCTCCGCAAGCCGCTTCCGGACCGCGTCGCGTCCCTTCACGCGTATGACGTAGAGGTGGTATGCGTGCCCGTTTTCTTCTGGACTCTCAGGAAGGACGCAGTCCGCGCCTTTGAGGAGCATGTCGTAGCGTCCAGCGATCTCGCGTCGCCGCGCGTTCCATCGGTCCAGATACGCGAGCTTTGCCGAAAGGATGGCGGCCTGCAGTTCGTCGAGCCGCGAGTTTACGCCGAAGCGTTCGGAACGCGTCCGATCGGGTTCGCCATAGAATCGGAGGGCTCTGAGCTCCGCAGCCTTCGCGGGGTCGTTCACGAGGATCATTCCGCCGTCGCCGTACGCGCCGAGGGTCTTGGTCGGGTAGAAACTGAAGGCCGCATAGTCGCCCACGGTCCCGACTTTCACGCCGCGCCATGCTGCGCCAGCGGCCTGCGCGCAGTCCTCGATGAGGTCGAGATCGTGCGTATCCGCGAGCGCGCGTATGCGCTCGAGGTCGCACGCGGCGCCATAGAGGTGGACCGGGATGATGGCTTTGGTACGCTCGGTAACCGCATCCGGGACCCCATCCAGATCCATAAGGTAGCGTTCGTCGCAATCCACGAACACTGGCTTCGCGCCGCTCATGAGGACGGCCATCGCCGTCGGGAGGGCGGTATTCACCGGCACGATGACCTCGTCGCCGCTTCCGATCCCGGCGGCGAGAAGGGAGAGGTAGAGCGCGTCGGTGCCCGAATTGACGCCGATGCCCTGCGACATGCCGATGTATGCGGCGAACTCGTTCTCGAACCGTTCGACCTCGGGCCCCAGGATGAAATGGCCGCGCGCCATGACGCGCGAAAGCGCCGCGTCGATGTCGGGCTTGAGGTCAGCGTATTCGCGGCCGAGCTCGTTGAAACGGATCATCGTACGAAATCGAGGAACGCGGGGTACTCGCGCAGATAATCCGATTCGTCGTACGGTTCGTCCGCGACGATGAGGACGATGCAGTCGGGAGAGAAACCGCTCATCTCATGCCAGACCCGGGAGCGCAGGAGCGTTCCCTCCGGGATGGGGCCGATCGTGCGGGTCTCTTTGCGCGTGCCGTCGTCCATGGTCAGCGTGAGGGAGCCCTGGAGGCAGAAGAGCGCTTGCTCCGTCTTCTTGTGCGCATGTGCGCCGCGGACCGCGTTTTCGGGCACATCCTTGATTACGTAGAAACGGCGCATAGGGAACGGCACCTCCGCTCCCGTTTCGCCGACGGAAAGCGCTCCGCGTTCGTCCTGAAACGCTTTGAGCACGATGCGGTCCGTATCTTCCGTGTCAGTTTCCATGGGTAAGGAGATACGCAGTATAGAACGATATGCCGCTCGCGAAAGTACGGACGTCCCGGATCAAGAACGCGCTTCCGAACATCCGGTCCCATTCCTCTTTCGTCCGGATATGCGCGCCCTGATCGAGCCATTGCATGACGTTCGTCCACGGCCGCCAGGTCTGAGTATCTTCCATGACCAGTGCCGCGCCGCCGGGCTTCAGGACGCGCTTCATCTCGGCGAGCGTCGCGCTCGCGTCGGCATCTGTCAGATGGTGGAAGACGCCGACGACGATGATGGCGTCGAAGGACGCGTCCGGATAGGCGAGCTTCGTCGCATCCCCGACAGCGAACGCGTAGGGGTAGTGATCCTTGGCGTAGGCTATGTTCGCTGGATCGATGTCGATCCCTTCGTATCCTTCCGCCGGGAAGAGCGGCGCGTGTTCTCCGGTACCGCAGCCGAGATCGAGCACGCGCGCATGAGACGGGAGAGGCAGCATCGCGCGGATGACGCGTTTTTCGGCGATGAAGCCGAACTCAACGATACGCCGCAAGGTAAGCGCGAGCGAGGTTTTCTCGCCGAGCTTCGTGAGGAGCTTTCTGAAAGGAGATGTCCGTTCCATCAGAACATCAGCTCGAACCAGAGGCCCGCGAGGCGTACCAAGGTCTGCGCGACGCGAGCGAAGTTGAAGAACTGCGACTTGCCGTAGACGCGATGATAGTGCGATACGGGTACCTCCGCGAAGCGGAAGCCGGCTTTCTGGATCTTCTTCACGAGCTCGATCGTGATGGTGCCCGTGTTCGACGTGAGCTCGATCGTGGCAAACACTTTGCGCCGGATGAGCCGGAAGTCGCAGTCGGGGTCGCGTATCGGGAGGAGGAACGCGACGCGCATCACCTCCTGATATATGAAGCCGATGATGATGCGATGGATCGGATCAGCGCGCTTCACCTTATAGCCGTTCACGATGTCGACCTCGGGCGCCATCTTTTCCCAGAGCCGCGGCAGTTCGCGGACGTCGTATTGCGCGTCGCCGTCGGTATAGAACACGAGATCTTTCGTCGCTGCCGTGAAGCCGCTCCGGAGCGCGCCTCCGTAGCCGCGGTTCTTTTCGTGGAAGACGAGCTTGAGTTCCGGGTACTCCTTCTGGAGCTCGCGGAGAAGCTCGCGGCTGCCGTCGGATGAGCCGTCGTCGATGACGATGATCTCGTAATCGCTCGTCAGCTTCTCGGCGACGGCCTTCGCTTCCCAGACGAGCGTCGCGATGGTGCCCTTGTCGTTGTAGCAGGGGAAGAATATGGAGAGCGAAGGCGCACCGTTCATAGGCGCTTTGCTTTTTTGTTCATAAAGTTATTCGCTTCGAGTAGCGAATCGATAGAACCCACGTCGAACCATGCTTTCTTGAGGACGACCGCATGGAGCGCCCCTTCCTCGATGTACTTATTGTTGACATAGGTGATCTCGTATTCACCCCGCTCGGACGCGGGCTGCCCCGTCATCTTCGCGAAGACCGTGTTGTCATAGATATAGACGCCCACGACCGCGAGATCAGACTTTGGCTGTACAGGCTTCTCTTCTATACCGGTCACGTGACCCTCTGCATCCATGGTCGCTACGCCGAATTTCTCCGGATCCGTGACCCGCGTAAGGAAGACCGTCGCGCCACCCTTGAATCCGGCGATCTCGGGGCCGATATCATCTTCGAGAATGTTGTCGCCGAGATAGAGAACGCAGTCATCCGTTCCCACGTAGTCTTTCGCTATGTAGAGGCCGTCGGCGATCCCCGATGGACGGTTCTGTATGCCGTAGACGATCTGTATCTGCTTCCCGGTCTTTTGAGAGATGAAATCCTGTCCTGAACCGAGGAGATCCACGAAATCTTCGACCTGCCTCGGCGCGGTGACGATCATGATGCGATCCACCCCCGCATCGACCAGCTTCTCGATGCCATAGTAGATGACCGGCTTGTTATATACCGGAAGGAGATGCTTGTTCGTGACGAGCGTGAGGGGACGCAAGCGCGTACCTCCTCCTCCTGCAAGAATGACGCCTTTCATGCCCATGGTTCTGTTTATGCGATTGAAATGTGAGGGTTCACGGTCCGGTTGTCGACCGCCGAAAGCGCCGCCGGATGTTCGGCATACCATTGTACTGTTTCGGCAAGCGTTTCTTCAAATGGCATGCGCGGCTTCCAGCCGAGGGCGCGCAGACGCGCCGCGTCTACCGCATAGCGGCGATCATGGCCCGGCCGGTCCGCGACGTATGCGATCAGGCTTTCGGGTTTGCCGAGAGCCGCGAGTATGGCGCGCGCGATGTCGAGGTTCGATCGCTCGTTCTCGGCCGAGATGGCGTATACGGAGCCCGGCGCTCCTTTCTCGATCACCGTCATCACCGCCTCAGAATGGTCGTCCACATAGAGCCAGTCCCGCACGTGCAGGCCATCCCCATAGAGAGGAAGCGGTTCGTCCCTGAGCGCGCGCGCCGTGAGATAGGGGATGAGCTTCTCGGGATACTGCCGCGGGCCGAAATTGTTTACCGAATGCGTAACGACGACCGGAAGGTCATAGGTACGCGCGTACGCGCGCGCCAGCAGATCTCCCGCAGCCTTCGATGCGGCATACGGCGAATTGGGAAGGAAAGGAGAGTCTTCATTGAAGCGCCGCGTCTCATCGAGGGCGAGATCGCCCCAGACCTCGTCGGTCGAGATATGGATGAATTTCCGCACCTGCGTCGTTTTGCGCAGCGTCTCAAGAAGCGTCTGCACTCCTTCTATGTTGGTCCTGACAAAATCGCCCGCATTCCCATGGATGGAACGGTCTACGTGCGTCTCGGCGGCGAAGTTCACGACAGTGTCCGCCTGCGCCATGAGCTCGAGCACCAGAGCGTCGTCGGCGATATCGCCTTTCACGAATCGGTACCAATCGTCCGTCGCGATATCAGCTATGTTTTCCGGGTTTGCGGCATAGGTGAGGGCATCGAGGTTCGTCACTTTCACCTCAGGGTACCGGGCATGGAGAGACCGGATGAAATTCGAACCCATGAACCCGCATCCGCCGGTCACGAGGATGTGTCCCATGCGGCTACCATAGCATGCGGGTAGTCGCTATGGCACCATGGACCGTATCGTATGAAAAACGACGGGCGAGCGGACACAGAAGGGTCTCCCAACACCTTCGGATATGTCTATCGGATCGTGAAGAGGATCGCGACTCCCGAGATCATCCGCTTCGTCATATCGGGCGGGACGACGGCCGCGACCGAGATCGCGTTCCTCTATGTTTTCACGCAATTCTTCGGACTCTGGTACCTCTTCTCGCTCGTTCTTGCGTTCCTGATCGCCCTTTGCGTGAGCTTCACGCTCCAGAAGTTCTGGACCTTCCGGGACCGGAACGTCGGTACTCTCCACCTTCAGGCGGCGTCATATGCAGGGATCGCGGTCGTGAACCTTGCCGTGAACGCCGCGCTCCTCTACGTGTTCGTACAGTTTTTCGGACTCTGGTATGTCTTCGGACAGGTCCTCTGCGACGCCATCATAGCCGTGTCGAGCTTCGTCATCTATAAGTTCGTCATCTTTAAGAGAGAGCAGGAGACCGGGAGCCCCCCTTCGCTTCCGGGGCGTGATGCACCGCGGGGGCTCACGTGATACCGTAACCTTCTATCGGGCCCCCCAGTTTGATAGTGAAACGCCATATATCTTGACGCATGAACGGACATACGAAAAATAAGGTGGTGGTCTATACCTACGGCGTATTCGACCTTTTCCATCGCGGCCATGTCGAGCTTCTCAAAGAGGCGAAAGCGCTCGGTGACGAGCTTGTCGTCGGCGTTTTCACCGATGAGGTAGCCGCGTCGTTCAAGCGTCCGCCGGTCGTCTCGTTCGCCGACCGCAAGCACATGGTGGAGCATTGCATCTTCGTCGATCGTACGGTCGTGCAGGACGAACTGTCGCCGGAGAAGAACATCCGCGCGATACAGCCCCAGATCCTTGCCAAAGGCCCGGGTGCCGGATGGGAGGAGGGGAAGATCGCTCCGGGACAGGCGGCCGTCGAAGCACTCGGAGGGAAAGCGGTACTCCTTCCGTATCATGACGGGATCTCGACGAGCGCTCTTATTAAAAAGGTGCACGAATCTCATAAACCACTATGATCCTGGTCTCACACCATCTCCTTTTTACGACGCCGGTCGAGTTTCCCGAGGAAACGGTCGTCTTGCGCATTAATATCGCGTGGATGAAGAACAAAGCCGAGCTCGTGAAGCTCCTGCGCGGCCTCAAGCACGACATCTACCTTGATTATCCGCAGGGCCGTTCGAAGCCGCCGCGTCCGAAGATGTCGTTAGAGGAGGCGCTCGCGCTCGTACCGCAGTTTCCGAACATCAAGTATTTCGCGGTCTCGAACGTCGAAGACCCGAAGAAGATCGCCGCGATCAGGGCGAAACTCCCGCCGCAAGTGGAGCTCGTCCCGAAAATCGAAACGGAAGCGGGCGTGAAGAACATGTGCGGCATCGTGAGCGCCATTGGCACGAAGTACGTCATGCTCGACAAGGAAGACCTCTACGTCGCCGTGAAGCGCGATTCAGGGAAATTTAACCGGCTGGTCGAGCTCGCCCGGGCGAAGGCGGCACAGAGCCGTATCAATATCCTCGAGCTTCATGGCGTCGTCTTCCTGCCGTACCGGAAAGGGAAGCGCGCGACGCGTGTAAGGTCCGTCTGATCTATCCGATGGAGATACCGCACGACACGCGCATCCGGACCGTGGAAGAGCTCGAGGCGCGACGCGTCGAGATGTTCGCGCTCGCGGACATTCTGGAGCGGGAACGCATCCCTTTCTTCATTTGTTTTGGCGTGCTTCTCGGGGCGGTGCGCGAGAAAGGCTTCATCCCGTGGGACTGGGACGTAGAGCTCTTCGTCTATACCAAGGATGTACTTCCTCAGGCGGAAAAGCTCATGGAGCTTTTCCGCGACGCCGGCTTCGAGATCATCCGTGCCGACCTCTCGCCGGACAATTTCAAGATCGATGTCTTCAAGAAGGGGACGGACCCGGTCGTCAATTCGTACACGGTCGTCGGCTGGTATAAGGAAGACGATGTGTGGAAACGACGTACCTTGCGGATCCCGGCGCGGTTCTTCGATTCGCTCGACGAGATAGAGTTTCTCGGCCGCACCTTCAAATGCCCGCACGATCCGGTCGGCTATCTCGAATACCAGTACGGCAAGGACTGGCGTACGCCCAAGCGTTCTTCCGATCCGGAACAGTATTGGACGCGCGAAGCGTTCGCCATCGAACGCGCGCTCGGGAACGCCGGGAACGGTTTTGAAGCCGCATTCCGCGCTCTGAAGGGCGTGATCCGCCGCGCGCTCAAGCGCGCGGGTCTGCGTTGATTCAACGCGCGTCGTCCTTGATGCGCCAGAACTGCCAGGCCGCGAGGCTCATGCGGAGCGCGCGGTAGGCGAACTGCGTCATGAGAGCTCCCCACACGCCGTAGAGGACCGTGAATAGGGGAAGAGCGATCACCAGGACTCCCGAACTCACGTTCGTCGTGATGTAGAGCTCTTTCGTCCGCTTATGGGCTTGCAGGATCGAGATGAATGGCGACGTGCAGGCGATGAACACGAGCGAGAGGGCATAGACGCGCGTATACGGGACCGCGCCGACATAGACGGGGAAGAAGAAGGCGAAGAGATACGGCACGAGGATCACGTATGCAGCGATACCGATGAGGAGAATGAAAGCGAGTATGAGAACCCGTTTCCCGATGGTGGCACGGATCTCGGGAATGGATCGCGCGGCGAACTTGGGCATCGATATCGTCACGATGTTCTTGAGGGCTCCCTTCACCTGCTCGGGTATCGCGAGAGCGAAGCTGTAGATCGCGAGCTGGGCCGGTCCGAGGAAGCTGAATATCGCGATCGAATCGATCTTATCCGCGATGGCGCCGATCACGTTCATGACGGAGAGGTGTGCGCTGTAGCGGAAGAGCTCCGGGTCCTCATCGGCGTTTCGCGCGCTTCGCTTGACCCGCCAGTAGAAGAAGGCGGTCATTGCCGTGCTCACGGCGAAGTACGCGCTGACCAGGATGATCGCCCGCGCGCGCAAGACGATAAGCGCAACGATGCATATCGTCACGGCTGAATTCTCGAGGAGGTAATAGAGCGTGTCTTTCTTGAAGGCTTTCTTCCCGTTCAGGAATGAATCGTAGAGGGAGACGCCGTTGAGGAGCGGGGTGGCGACGCCGATGATGGCAAGCGATGCCGCGAGGAAGATGTTGTGCTGGAAGAAATAATAGTATACCGCCGCAACGAACGCGACCCCGACCAACGGGCCGCTCCAGCGGAGGTTCAGGCGGAATCCTTGCACGAGCGAGCCGTCATACCCTGAAGCGGCTGATCGCGTGATCCCCGTAGAAAGGCCTGACAGCGACAGCGTGCTGAGCAGCCCCGCGATTGTCAGCACATACTTATAGTTCCCGTACGTATCCTGGCTCGCGAGATGGCCGAACGCGATCGCAAGTAGGAGCGTGATCAGGATCGCCCCTGCCTGACCTATCGTGAGCCATAAACCGCTCGACGTGAGGTACGTCATGTCGGTCCCGAGATACCGTTCGCTCACTCGGAGTAACCGCACCCACCTTTCGCGAAGGCGTTCAACCATTCCCTTCATAGGCAACTTGTAGCGCTTTTATGGGAGTTCGGCCGGCGCTTTCTTTTTATTATTATGATTCAGCACGCGTATATAAGCACCGATGCAGATAAGAAGGAATACCAATCCGAGGATGTACTTTATCTGAAGCGGAGGCTGGGAGATCCGGGTCGCATACCAAAGGGCAATGATATTCGCTAAAAACTGTATCAAGAGAAGCGCCAGGCTCAATCCCTCTACGGTTTTCGTTTTGAGGGTTTTCATGATCTGCGGGATGTAGCAGATAGTGAAAAGCGCGGTCGCGCTCCAGCCTAAGATCGCGGTGAATGTCATGTCGTATCAAGATACCACCCTCCATGGAGAACGGTTACCAGCCTTTCCCAAGCTTTTTCACCCCTCGTTCATATAAATCTGACCGGAACGCGCCTACACACCGGCCACGCTTTTGAGAAGCCAAGACGCACGGTATAGTGCCCGGATATGAAAGAAAACGACTGGCTTCGCTGGGGCGTCATCCTCCTAATCCTCGCCGCCTTCTTTACGCCGCTTATCGTCGCGAACTCGCTCTTCTTCCCGTTCATCACGGGCAAGAACTTTGCGTTCCGCATCCTCGTCGAGCTCGCGTTTGCGTTGTGGGTGATCCTGGCCTTGCGCGATCCGTCCGCTCGCCCGCGCCTCTCTCTTAAGGACAAGGGTTCCTGGATGTTCTATGCGTTCTCGGCACTCGTCATCATCATGGCGCTTGCCGATGCGCTTTCGCCGAACCCTGTGAAGAGCTTCTGGTCGAACTTCGAACGCATGGAAGGCTGGATCGGCCTCGTCCATCTCTACGCGCTCTTCGTCATCCTCTGGTCGTCTTTCCGCGAAGGGAAGTGGTGGCGCATGATATTCGAGACGACCGTCGGCGTCGCGGTCGCGGAAGCATGTTTCGGCGTACTCCAGCTTTTCCATCAGCTCCCCATCAACCAAGGCGGCGTGCGCGCCGACGGCACCTTCGGCAATGCCGCATACCTCGCGGTCTATATGCTGATGACGTTCTTCCTGACGCTGTTCCTTTTCGTGAGACGGAAGACCGACCGCGCCTCGTTCGCGGTATCCTATGGCGCGTTCATCGTCGCGCAGCTCTATACGTGGGTCACGTTCCTCATGGGGAACGCGTGGCCGAACGCCGGCGCGCCGGCGGCCTTCCTCATCGTGCCGCATCTCGTCATCTGGGGCGCGTATTTCCTTACTCTGGCGCTCAAGAGGCGCTGGCTCCTCGAGATATGGCTCGTCCTCGCCGGGCTTCTCGAGCTTCTGATGGTGTATTCCACTGAGACCCGCGGCGCCATCGCGGGCCTCGCGGCCGGAATCTTCGTGGCGTTCGTCGGCGTCATCTTCTTCGGCAACGCCTCAGGGAAGGTGAAGCGCATCTCCGCTATCATTCTCGTCATCCTCGTCCTTATCGCGGGAGGCCTGTATCTCGCCCGGAACACTTCGTTCGTTCAGCACCAAGGCGCGCTCGCCCGCATCACGAACATCAGCTCCGACGAGCTCAAGACACGTTTCACGCTCTGGCACATGGCATGGCAGGGCGTCACGTCGAGCCCGCAGCATTTCCTCATCGGCTGGGGCCAGGAGAGCTTCAACTACGTCTTTAACTACTACTACAAGCCCTCGCTCTGGGCCCAGGAGCCGTGGTTCGATCGCGCGCATAACGCGTTCGTCGACTGGGCGGTCGCAGGAGGTCTGCTCGGATTCCTCTTCTATCTTTCTCTCTTCGCGCTCGCATTCCGCCTCATCACGAAGAAAGGCTCCAGCTTCTCCGTGGCGGAAGGGAGCATACTCCTCGGGTTCCTTGCGGCGTATGCGGTCAACAACCTCGTCGTCTTCGACAATCTCTTGAGCTCGCTCCTCTTCTTCACGTTCCTGGCGTATATCGCTGCGCGCGCGAGCAGTGCGGAAACCGTTGCGGGTGCTCCTGCCGGCAAGCCCGTTTCTGACGGCATGTTCTGGACCGCTATGCCTATCGCCGTCGTCCTCATGATCGCAGTCTTGTATTACGCGAACGTTCCGGGGATGGCGACCGCGTCGGATCTCATCAACGCGCTCAAGTCGCAGCCTTCAGGTCTTTCGACGAACCTCTCATACCTTGAAAAAGCAGGGAACGCTACGGGCCTCGGTCGTCAGGAAGCGCACGAACAGGCAATCCAGTTCGCGGTACAGGCGAAATCGCAAAACATCGGCGATGCGACGTTCCAGACCCAGGTCGAGCAGTATGCCGTGAAGGCGATGACCGACGAAGTCACGAAAGTGCCGAACGACGCACGTCTGCGGCTTTTCCTGGGCTCGGCGCTCCGGCAGTTCGGCGACGTCAACGACGCTCGCACGCAGTTGGAAAAAGCGCATGAGCTTTCGCCCAAGAAACAGAGCATCTATTTCGAGCTCGGTCTTCTTGAGGCGAACGCAGGCAATCCGACCGCGGCCCTGGAGTGGTTCAAGGAAGCGTATGAGCTTGATACGGCTTTCGATACCGCCCGCGACATCTACGCGGCAGCGCTTCTCGAGAGCGGCGACCTCAAAGGCGGCGCGGCGCTTCTCGTACAGCGCTATGGCAACGTGACGCCGGACGATGACATCATCCTGAACGCCTTCCTCGTCATCCACGACTATGCGGATGCGGAGACCATCGTGAAGAACCGTCTCGCGAGCGATCAGTCGAACCTCCAGCTCCTCGTGGAGCTCGCGTCCATACAGCTTCAGGGGGGCGATCGCACCGGCTCCATCGCGACCCTGCAGGCCGCGATCGCCGCGAATCCTTCCTTTAAGACGCAGGGCCAGACCTATATAGACGAGATCGCGTCAGGGAAGACGCCGTAACTAACCGCTCGCTCCTTATATAAACAGCAGGGACCAGAAGAAGCTCCCTCGTGCGGATACGAAAAACCCCCTTTGCAGGGGGTTTTTCGCAGATTTTCGTAGGACCCGCAGGTTTGCAGGCACTCACCTCGAAAGGGTAGCAAGCCAAAGCCGTCCAGGCAACGCGTTTTCATGGTTACAGGAGGTATGTTGATATCTGTCTTCACGTTCCGTTGCCCTCTCAGGCTCTCGGGCGTAGAGTGAAAGCGCTCGCCCCTATCCTACGGCCGGCGGCGGCACTCACATAGATTTTTGCTTGGAGCTCGCACCCGTCGGCCGTAGGATGGAGGGGAGCTTTTCTATTATATGGAGATACGTGAACAGGTGCCCCTTTCGACGCTGACGACCTTCAAGATAGGCGGTCCGGCACGCTTTGTCATAACGATCGAGAAGCCGGAGGAGCTTCCGCAAGCGCTCGCCTTCGCCAAAGAACAAGGCCTGCCGTTCATACCGCTCGGCAGCGGCTCGAATATGCTTTCGCCTGACGAAGGGGTCGAGGCCGTCTTCATACGGATCGGCATGCACGCTATCTCATATAAAGAGGAGCGTGCGGGATTCGTCCAAGCCGACGCCGGCGCGCTCTGGGACGATGTCGTCGCGTTTGCCGTAGCGCACGATCTCTGGGGGATCGAGAACCTTTCGGCGATACCGGGCACCGCGGGCGCGGCGGTCGTCCAGAACATCGGCGCCTACGGCGCCGCCATCGGCTCGGTTATCAGCGCCGTGACGGCGTTCGATACCGTCGAAAACAAGATGGTGACGTTCTCTGCGACGGAGTGCCGCTTCGGATACCGTACGAGCCGCTTCAAGGAGGAACGCGACCGCTACGTCATCACCGACGTTTCGTTCGCGCTCTCCGCCACGCCGCAGCCGAACCTTTCATATCGCGACCTCGCGCGCCGCTATGCCGGCGTGAACGCGCCCGCGCTTCTCGACATCCGCGATGCGGTCATCCTGATCCGCGCGACGAAATTCCCGCCGCTTGATCGCTACGGTACGGCAGGTTCGTTCTTTCTCAATCCGATCGTTACCGAGGACGAACGTGCGGCGATAGCCGCGCGGTTCCCCGAGATGCCGCTTTTCGATATGCCGGAAGGCGGCATCAAGGTGCCGCTCGGATGGATACTCGATCGCGCGCTCTCGCTCAAAGGCACGCGTATCGGCGGCGCGTTCTTGTGGGCTGAACAGGCGCTCGTCGTCGCGACCGACGCGAGCGCGACCTCGGCCGATGTCGTCGCGCTCGCGGACGACGTGCGAAAAAAAGTTTTCGATGCGACGCGTATCGCCATCGAGCCGGAAGTACGCATCATCGATGTGCACGCGCGCATACGCTGAAATTTTTTTGAAAAGATTCCGCGCGCCGCGCGCGAAGAAAAAATTCAGCGATATCTCATTTCGTTATTTATCCACAACTGTCTTTATAAATCATTGCGCGCGCGTATCTACGTTCCATACTGACTAAGAGCTTGTATCGCCGCGTCGGAAGATCGTTCGCACAACGCGATCGTCCGGGTCGAACGCATCACGCGATCTACAAGCCGTTATTCTCCGACTAAGAAATTTCTATGGCAGCTAAAAAGCGCAAAGCGGCGAAAAAGACGGCAAAGAAGAAGACGACCAAGAAAAAGACCACGAAACGCCGCATCTAGTCTCGTCTCGAAAACGCCTTCCGTGGAGTTTCGCATATGCGCTTCACGGGGGCGTTTTTCGTTTTCCATGATGCTCGAGTATCGCCATAGTAAAAGGGCCCTTGTGCTATCATGCGCCGCACATGGGCCTTTTTGATTCGTTTTTAAAGGGTACAAACCCGCTCTCGGGGCGGGCGCAGGGGGTGGTCGAACGCGTGAACGCGCTCGAAAGCGCCATGCAGGCGCGTTCGGACGAAGAGCTCAAACGCTTCGCCCACGACCTCCGGAACCGCATCCAGACGGGGGAGACGCTCGATGATCTCCTGCCCGAGGCGTTCGCGGCCGTACGCGAGGCATCGGTGCGTACGCTCAATCAGCGGCATTTCGATGTCCAGCTCATCGGCGGCTTCGTCCTCCATAACCGGGCCATCGCGGAGATGCGCACCGGCGAAGGCAAGACGCTCGTCGCGACCTTGCCGGCGTTCTTGAACGCGCTCCCCGCAAAAGGCGTCCACGTCGTCACGGTGAACGATTATCTCGCGCGCCGCGATGCGGTCTGGATGGGGCAGGTATATGCCGCCTTGGGTCTCTCGGTCGGCGTCATCAATACCGACGGTTCCTATATATATGACCCCGCACACGTGCAGAACGAGGCCGCACTCGATGAGGAACGCGATCAGCTCGGTTCCTTCAAGGTCGTACATGAGTTCCTGCGTCCGGTCTCGCGCCAGGAAGCCTATGCGACCGACATCACCTACGGCACGAACAACGAGTTCGGATTCGATTACCTCCGTGACCATCTCGAATACGATGCGAAGAACATCCGTCAGCGGGCGCACCACTACGCGATCGTGGACGAGGTGGATTCCATACTTATAGACGAAGCGCGGACGCCGCTCATCATCTCCGGTCCGACGCGCGATGCCGAACAGCTCTATCAGACCTTCGCGAAGATCGCCGCATCCCTAAAAGAAGAGGAAGATTACACCATAGACGAAAAGCTCCGCGCCGTCGTCATTACCGATGCCGGCATCGAGAAGGCCGAGCGCGCCTTGGGCATCGAGAACCTCTACGCGGAAGGCGGCGTCAAGAACGCGCATCATCTCGAGGCCGCGGTGAAGGCGCAGGCGCTTTTCCGGCGCGATAAGGAGTATGTGGTCAGGGACGGGAAGATCGTCATCGTGGACGAATTCACCGGCCGTCTCCAGCCCGGCAGGCGCTGGTCGGAAGGATTGCATCAGGCCATCGAAGCGAAAGAAGGCGTCGCCGTCGAACGCGAGAGCCAGACGTACGGCTCCATCACGTTCCAGAACTATTTCCGCATGTACGAGAAGGTCGCTGGCATGACGGGAACCGCGGAAACCTCGGAAGAGGAGTTCCGTACCGTATACAACCTCGACGTCGTCGTCATACCGACGAACCGGTCCATCCAGCGTCTTGACCGGGACGATCTCATCTTCCAATCGGAGGATGGCAAGTTCAAAGCCATCGTCCGGGCAGTGAAGGAACGGCATGAGAAGGGCCAGCCGGTCCTCATCGGTACGACCTCTATCGAAGTGAACGAGCGCCTCTCAGCGGCCTTGCGTGCCGCAGGAGTCCCGCACGAGATGCTCAACGCTAAGAATCACGAACGGGAAGGGGAGATCATCGCCCAGGCGGGCCGCAAGGGCGCGGTTACTGTGGCGACGAACATGGCCGGCCGCGGCGTCGACGTGAAGCTCGGCGGCAATCCTGCGACGCAGGAAGCATATGAAGAGGTAAAGACGCACAGCGGCCTCTACGTCCTCGGCACCGAACGCCACGACGCACGCCGCATCGACAACCAACTCCGCGGCCGCGCGGGACGCCAGGGCGATCCCGGCGAGACGCAGTTCTTCGTATCCTTGGAGGACAAGCTCATGCGCGTCTTCGCATCCGACATGGTGAAATCGCTCATGGGCCGCCTCGGCATCGCGGAGGACGAGCCCATCCAGAGCCGCATGGTGACGCGCTCGCTTGAATCGGCACAGGAAAAGATAGAGGGCGTGAACTTCGACGCCCGAAAGCACGTGCTCGGCTTCGACGACGTCTTGAACCATCAGCGCTCCATCATCTATGCGCGCCGTACTGCCGCGCTTACGGGGACGCCGGATGAGCTCATCGCAGCGATGAAAGAGCACCTCGAAGCGGCTGGTGTCGACGTCTCTATCATCGAAGAAAAACAGAAAGCGCTCGGCGAGGGCTTCTTGAACGCCGCACGCCGCGTGCTTTTGCAGGCATACGACCTTTTCTGGATCGAGCATCTCGAGACGATGGAATACCTCCGCAATTCGGTGAACCTGCGTTCATATGGCGGGAGGGACCCGTTCATCGAGTACCGCCGCGAAGGCCTGAGGCTGTTCCGCGAGCTCGAAGCGTCGCTCTCGGCTTTCATTTCCGAGGCGATCACGCATCTGGGCGAAGCGCCTATCGCTCCCGGCCCTATTCCGGCGGCGATAACCATCCAGCCTGCGGCAGGGAATGCCCCGGCTTCGAGCGGCAAACATGGGCGTAATGACCGCGTGACCATAACGAATGGTACTGAAACGCGTGAGATGAAATACAAGAAAGCTGAGCCCATGCTTTCTCAAGGCTGGCGCATCGCTGAATAGGGCCCGGACAGAGGCAAGTCTTTTCCTATATACTGAAGACATGAAAGGCCTTATAGCACGCTTCCTCGGCACGGTCCTCGCGGTCCTTCTGGCGGCGTACGTCGTGCCGGGATTCCATGTGGATACCTTCTATACGGCGCTCATAGTCGCCGTCGTCCTCGCGCTCCTCAACGTGACCTTGAAGCCTCTCCTCATGATCCTCACCCTTCCCTTGAACCTCATCACGCTCGGACTTTTTACATTCGTCATAAACGCCGGGCTCATCCTTCTCATCGCGACCTTCGTGAAAGGCTTCCAGGTAACGGGCTTCGTTCCGGCTCTTTTAGGGGGCGCCATCATCGCGATCGTCGGCTGGGTCTTTCATAAGCTCACGAAATAAGCGGGGAAACGGCGCACCTTTGGCGCCGTCGGCCCGTACGGTATAGAGATATTTTCATATGGCAATGGATTGGCAAACGTTCGACGCAGAGATGAAAGCGCTCGCCGCGAAGGTGACGCTGGTGCCTGACGCCATCGTGGCGGTCGTGCGCGGCGGGCTCGTGCCGGCGCGGCTTCTCGCGCGCGATCTCCACGTCAAAGAGATGTATGCGATCACGGTACGCCGGATAGGGGATGAGCGCCGCATCACCGTGGATATCCTCGAGGACATCGCTGGGAAGCGCGTCATCGTCGTCGAAGACATGATCGAAACCGGCCGCGGCCTCCTGCTCGCGAAAGAGCATCTTGAATCAAAAGGCGCGCTGGTGAAGACGGCATGCCTCTATATCATGCCGCGATCCGAGATCGTCCCGGACTATTATCTCCGTACGGTGACGAGGGTGATGCATTTCCCCTGGGAGAAGCCGCGCGCCAAGAAAGAGACGGAGCCGGATAAGTAGCGGCTGAAAGAAAGCCGCGTCCGTGGTAGGGTGCACGAAATGGCATTCGTCGATGAGATAACGATAACCGCGAAGGCGGGCAAGGGCGGCGACGGCGTCGTGCGCTGGCTCCACGAGTACCAGCGCGAGTTCGGCGGCCCCTCGGGCGGCGACGGCGGCAAGGGCGGCGATGTGTTCTTTCGCGGCACGCGCGACATAGGATTGCTCGCGCGTTATCGCGGAAAGACCTCTTTCAAGGCAGGAAATGGCGAACCGGGAAGCAATAAGGAGCAAGCCGGTAAGGACGGCGCGGATGTCGTTATCGATGTTCCGGTCGGCGCATATATCACCCGAGCCTCGTCCGGTACCGCGTTCGAGATACTCGAGGACGGTCAGACGGTGAAGGCGCTCATCGGCGGCAGGGGCGGCATAGGCAATGCCCGTTTCAAGTCATCGACCAATCAGTACCCCGACGAGGCGGTGCCCGGAAAACCAGGTGAAGAGGACCGGTTTCTCATCGAACTCAGGCTCATTGCCGACATCGGACTCGTAGGATTGCCGAACGCAGGAAAGTCATCGCTCTTGAACGCCCTCACGAACGCGCATGCGAAAGTAGGCGCCTACGCTTTCACCACTCTCGAACCGTCCCTCGGCGTCTTCCATGGGTATACGATCGCGGACATCCCAGGGCTTATCGAGGGGGCCGCAGAAGGGAAGGGGCTAGGGCACAAATTCCTCCGCCACATCGCTCGCACGAGGCTACTTATCCACTGTTTGCCGGCCGATGCCGCGGATCCCCTCGCCGACTACACAACCGTCCGGCACGAGCTCGAACGCTACTCGCCGGAGCTTTCTCGTAAACCCGAGATGATTTTCCTTACCAAAGCCGATACGGCGTCTGCCGAGATGCTTGACGCGTCTGCCGTAACGCTCCGCGCGGCCACCGGATGCGAGGTGGTGCCTGTTTCCGTCATCGATGACGAGCTTCTCGCCGAGGCCGCGAGGCGCCTTTCGCGCTTTCTCGAAAGCGCCCCATCTGCTACATTTCCTAAGTGAGCGACTACGTCCCCACGATAGGCCTCGAGATCCACGCGGAGCTGAAGACGCGGACCAAGATGTTCTGCGACTCCGCGAACGATCCTGACGAGGCGCGTCCGAACGTGAACGTCTGCCCCATCTGCATGGGGCACCCTGGGACCCTTCCCGTCGTCAATAAAGAGGCGGTCCGACAGGTGCTCCGCGTCGGCACCGCGCTTAACGGCACCTTGGCCGATTACACCGAATTCGACCGCAAGAACTATTTCTACCCAGACCTGCCGAAGGGCTATCAGATAAGCCAGTACAAGTTCCCGCTCGTCTCCGGCGGAAGCCTCAATGGCGTAGAGGTCACGCGCATCCATCTCGAAGAAGACGCCGCGCGTTCCCAGCATGGAGAAGGCGGATACTCTCTCGTCGATTTCAATCGCGCGGGACTCCCTTTGATGGAGCTCGTCACCGAACCAGTGATCCACGACGCGAAGACCGCGAGCGGCTTCGCGCAGGAACTGCAACGGGTACTGCGCTACCTCGGGGCAGGGGAGGCGAACATGGAGAAAGGCCAGATGCGCGTCGAAGCGAATATCTCGGTCTCGCGAGACAGCGCTCTTGGCACGAAGGTCGAGGTGAAGAATCTCAACTCGTTCCGCGCCGTCGAGAAGGCGATCGCGTTCGAGATCGCTCGCCAGATTACGGCGATCGAGAAAGGAGAGAAGGTGATACAAGAAACGCGCGGGTGGGACGAGACGAAGGAGACGACATTCTCTCAGCGGCTGAAGGAGGGTTCCGAAGACTACCGCTACTTCCCGGATCCCGACATCCCCAAGTTTCGGCTTTCGAACGTCCCTGAATTTTCGAAAGAATCCATCGCCGCGTCACTGCCCGAATTGCCGTGGGCTAAGCGTGCGCGATATCTCGCGCTCGGATTACGCGCAGAAGATGCGGAGACACTCGTTGATGACAGCGCGTATGCGGGTTTCTTTGACAGCGAGATCGTTACAAAGGGAAGCGCGCCAGCATTCGTTCAGAGCGCCGCGAATTATCTGATGAGCGAAGTGCGCGGTCGCGGAGCCGGGGAAGAGGAGCTCTCGAACCTTTCCGACGGCGCCTTCGCGAGCGTCATCGAGCTCGTCGCTTTGGGAGAAGTTTCTTCACGCGGCGCAAAAGAGCTCATCACCCTCATGCTTAAAGAAGGTGGGGATGCAAAGACTCTGGCCGAGAAGCACGGGCTCATCCAGATGAAGGACGCCGGGGCGATGGCAAAGATAGCTGATGAGGTCATTTCTGAGAATGCCAAGGTCGTCGAGGAGGTCCGTGCGGGCAAAGCCGAAGCGATTAAGTTTCTCGTCGGGATGGGCATGAAGAAGTCAAAAGGGTCAGCAAATCCAGGCGAGCTGGAAAAGCTTCTCAAAGAAAAGATAGTCTGAAGAGGCCACTAAACCAGGTTTCGAGAGGGGATACCGGGGTCCGGTATCCCCATTTTCGTATATGAGAGAGCCACCGACCCTCATAACCTCTAGTACACTAAGGCCGATGGATGAGCTTATTTTGAGCGGCAAAAAATACATCTCGTCTAAACGAGCTAGCGAAGTCACCGGCTACGCAAAGGATTACGTCGGCCAGCTCATCCGCGGCGGCAAGATCCCAGCGACACGCGTCGGCCGCGCATGGTACGTAGACGAAGAGGCCCTCAAGTCCTACGAGATTACTGGCACTGCGATCGCGATCTCCGAAGAGAAGGTCCCAAATACTCCCGTACTTGAGGTAATTGAGCGTTCTCCTGAAGTTCAGGAGCTCTTAAAGCTTCCTCGCGCAAAAACGCTCCCTAGCGTCCAGCACCTTTCTTTAAAGGCCGTCCGTGCACTTCCGAAGACCTGGGGTGGCGTGAGCTACCTTCCGGAAAGCGACTCTGAGCTCATCGTGCTCTCTCGTAGCAAGCTCGATAAGGCTCTTTCGCCAGTGCACGTAAGGAAATCTCATATCTCGGATAGACGAGATTATAAGAATATACGTATCAGAATCCTGAAGGATACGCTTACGAGAGAAGGTTTTAAGAACGCCTCATTCGATATCCCGAAGAAGCCTGAGGTTAAGAAAGAAGCCCAGGCGATCTATGCGCGCGCGCTTTCTGTCGCTGAGGAATCGCGCAAAGCTCCTCAACTGAAGCGCACGCTCGTCGTTTCTAAGCCTCAGCGCGTAGTATTGAAAGGACGCTCTCGCTTCGAGCCATACGCCCTCGTGGCTGCTTCTTTTGTAGCCTTTGTTTTGCTCTCTTCCGGCTTCTTTGTAGGGTCGCACATCGTTGTTGCGCCTTCGAGCGGCGCTAATTCCGCGAACGCGTACTTCAGCTACCAATACATTCACGATACTGTTTCCACTCAGCCTTTCGTACAAGAGGGGGTTTCGACGCTCCAGGGATTCTTTTCTTTTCTCGCGAAGTCGCCCGAGACGCTCGTTAAGAGCGCGGTTGAGTTTATAGTCAAAATCCCGAATCTCGTTTCACCGAGATAGCCCTCAAAATAGGTCTTTTTAGATATAAAAAACCTCCCGAATATTCAGGAGGTTTTTTATAATACAAATATATGTTCCTGGAAGAAAATATTCCTGATAACCGCGATGCACGATGCTCGTTAGATTAGATTTAAACGCTTACGCTGAGATGCAATTGGTCACTATCGATGCGCTAGATCATTTTGTAAAAATTTTTGCGTAAAAATCTCTTTCAAAAAAAGTTCATCTAATCCACATAGAAAAATTTTTTTCGCACGATGATTTTCCGAACTAACTAGTAAAATATTAGTTAGTTCGCCTCTCTTTTTAATGCCAAACGACCTTCCGACGGGCGGCCCGGACAACGGGTTCTATCTCTCACCAAAAGAGGCGGGAGCGCTCGTGGGCTACAGCGCCGACTACGTATCAAAGCTTGCGCGCGAAGGGTCTGTCGTCGCGAAACGCGAGGGCCGCGGCTGGCTCATTGAAGGCAATTCTCTGAAATCCTTTGTCGCCCGGATCCAGGCCGAAGAACGGAAACGCCTCGAGCTCCTTAAGCTTAAACGCGCAGAAGAATATCGGGCTGCGCGAGAGTACCTGCCCCTCAAAGAAGCAGGTGCCCTTTTCGGGTATACCCCTGATTACCTCGCGAAGCTTGCTCGCGAGGGATTGGTCAGGTCGGAGCGCGACGGACGTGAGTGGTTCGTGGAGCGCGCGTCGGTCGAAGAGTTCCGCAGCAAAGTGGGCGAAGGCGAAGCGGCCCGGTTGAAGGCGCTCAGCGAGAAACGTGCGGAAGAATATGCAGAAAAAAACCAACAGCGTTTCGCAGGGATAGTCGCCGCGGTCAAGGCACCGTTTAAATCCGCAACGCCGCAACCGGTCGTCGTAGAAGAGAAGCGTCATCGCGTACTCGTCCCGACGCTCGCGGGTATCGCGGTCTTCGTGCTCATGTTCGGTCTGGCGTACGCAGTCCTCTTCGGTAATGGCGCCGGAGGATTTGCGAAATTATTTGCGAACGGCAGCGGGCATGCGCCGGGAGTGGGATTGTCATCGAACCAGACGCCCGCATCATCGGGTGGAGCGGCGACGACCACTCAGCAGGTCGCGGTTACGAACTACAACACCTACAACAACACCTATAACAATACGTACACGACGTATCACACTCAGACGTCGCAAGGAGTTTCGGAATCAGATCTTTCCAATCAGCTAAATCAATTCAGGAACGGCTTGCTCACGCAAGTCTACGGAGCCATCAACAACATCTCCTCCAACGTTGATGCGAACACGCACACGATTCAGCTCACGAACCGGATCGATAACCTGGCGGATGTCACCATTTCGAACTCGACCTGGACCGGCGGCACGATCTCGAACGCCTCCATCACGAATTCGAATATTTCCGGCGATATCGGGAATTTCAACAACCTGACCGTCAATAATCTCGCAACACTCGCGACGACGACGGTGAGCGGTCCGTTCACGGTCACAACAACCTCCACGTCGACCTTCGCGAGCGGCATCGATATCACCAGCGGCTGCTTCTCCGTGAACGGTAACTGCATCACGGGTTCGGGCGGCGGAGGATCGGGCACGGTCGCCTCGAGCTCGGAGGGCCAGGTGGCCTACTACGACCAGAATGGCAATGCGGTCACCGGCACCTCTACGCTTTTCATCGATACGACCGGCAATATCGGCTTCGGCACGACCTCGCCCTTTGCCCGGCTTTCTCTGGCGGGAGCGGCCGGTGCGACTACGGACCTTTTCGCGCTCTCTACCTCGACCGCCGGGTATGCGACTTCGACAGCGATAACGATCGATCAGAACGGCAATCTCTCGCTCCTCAATGGCGCGCTCCTCACCACGCCGTTCCTCTCGCTCGGCTCACTGAACGGCCCGCTTCAGGCAAACAACGGTGTCGTTTCCGCGACGACTTCTATCGGCGTGAATTATGGCGGCACCGGACTCACCTCGATCGCATCATCGTCCTTGATCATCGGCGGACCGAACAACACGTTCGTGCCGTTCGCGACATCATCTCTCGGCATCGCGCTCACCGACACGAACGGCACGCTTCAGATCGGTCGCGGCGGCACCGGTACATCGACCGCGCCGACGTTCGGACAGCTCCTCATCGGCGACGCGAGCGGCAATTACGAATTCGTCGCGACATCCTCTCTCGGCATCGGCGGCACCGCGACCTGGGGCGGCATCACCGGCATCCTTTCCAATCAGGGTGACTTGCAATCCGCATTGGACGCGAAGCTCTCGCTCACCGATTGGTATTCGACGACGACGGATGGTCTGCGCGAAGGGATAACGAATCTCTACTTCACGCCGGCACGCGCGCGAAGCGCTCTCTCGTCGGTCTTTCCGATCGGCTACGATTCTTCGTCCGGCATCTTCAGCTGGAACGGACTCACTACTTCTTCTCCCGCAGTCGTCGGAAACATTCCGTACTTCTCTGGAGCAAACACGCTCGCGAACGTCGCGACGACTTCCATCTCATTAGGAAGCGGCCTCTCATACTCCGGAACCCTCGGCTCCTTGATCGGCGGCACGTCAGGAACCCTTACCGTCGCGACCTCGTCTCTCTACACCGGAACGCAGGGACAGGTCGCGTACTTCAATGGCGCGAATGCGATCGCGGGTACGTCGACGCTCTTTATAAATGCGAACGGCAACGTCGGCATCGGCTCTTCTTCTCCTCTCTATAAGCTATCGGTGGAGGGAACCTCATCTTTGGGCAACCAAGCGATCGCCGGATA
>FTGQ01000064.1_pt1 | contig 25977 bp, 28 predicted proteins | sample 1640761 | NCBI WGS metagenome assembly FTGQ01 (sample SAMEA3914789, study PRJEB12502) | metagenome | biome: forest; material: soil | place: Canada | collected 2011-07-03 | depth 0.3 m
CGGGCGGAGGGTGAGGGATTCGAACCCTCGGTAGGTTTCCCTACACACGCTTTCCAAGCGTGCGCACTAGACCGCTATGCGAACCCTCCGTGCCTTTCTATATATCACATCCGAAACCGCGCTGCCCGCATGAGGGTAAGAAGAACAGGAGCGCCGTTCTGATAAGCGCTTCGGTTGCATATGAGCACCCCCTTCAAAAAGATCGAACAGGAAACGGTGCGCGGCAGGGCGGAAGCCGAGGCGCATGTCATCGCCGACAAAGCAAGAAAAGCGATCGATCGATGGTGGCTTGAGATACGTATCGTCCGCGAGAAGATACGCGAGATTGCTGACGCCCCCGTACCGGCGTTTGCCAGCTGATCAAAGCAAGATGAAGGAAAGATGTAACCGGGATCATGCGACCCTGGTTTATTGAGTGTAGGTCGATTTTTATAAGCACTAACCTTCTCAAGAAACCGTATGGCATTCGAACGAGGAGAAGGGGCTCTCGGGATCCGTCTCGGCGGAGAGCGCAAGTCCCAGCAAGGCCGCGGTACGCTTGGCGTCTTTACGGAGGCGTACAAGAGCCAAGAAGTGCAGTCGGCCTGAGGCATACCGCCTGACAAGAAGCGAGGACGCTCGCTTCTTGTGCTGGATATGCGAAACCCCGTCGAGGGGATTTTTTATTGCTTGAACAGACTCGCCAGGAAGCTCAGCCATTTGGGCAGCCGGTTTCCTTTCTTTACTTCCGACTCCAGAGCGAGGCCACCGACGGGGACAGCGGCTTTCCTCACCGTAAAGTGCTTTTCAGCAGCTCGTTTCGCAGCAGAGACAAAACGTGCGCCCCGAGAGTTCTTGCGCGGAACGAGCGGCCATCCGGGACGGTTCTGCGGACGAGGATCCATACCGCGAAACCAGAAATGTACGCCCTCGTCAGATATGCCCGATGTCTCTCCTGTGCTCATTTTTGAAGCACACTACACCCTCTCACGCCTGTTGTCCAAGCAAGGCCGCGATGCGCTCTTCTATCGGCGGATGGGTCATGAACCATTTCGCGATTCCTTTCTGAGCGTTCGGACCGAACGGGTTTGAGATGAAAAGGTGGGCGGTCGCTGGGCTCGGATGCTCCATCGGCATTTCGTAGTTCTCTATCTTTTTGAGCGCCGAAGCGAGGCCTTCCGGATAGCGTGTGAGCAATGCGCCTGAGGCGTCTGCGAGAAATTCGCGCTTCCTTGAAATGGCGAGCTGGATGAGCTGGGCGGCGATGGGCGCGAGTATCATGCCGATGATGGCAACCACCGCGATGATCGCACCGCCTTCTCCCCTCTCGCGCCGTCCGCCTCCCCAGAACGACATCCGGAGGAAGATGTTCGCGATGATCGCGACGAAGCCAGCGAGGACGACGGCGACAGTAGAAACGAGCATATCGCGATTTTTCACATGCGAGAGCTCATGCGCGATGACACCCTCGAGCTCGGGACGATCCATCATGGAAAGCAGGCCAGACGTAGCGCACACGACGGCGTGTTTGGGATCGCGACCAGTCGCGAACGCGTTCGGCGCGGGGTCGTCGATGACGTAGAGCTTCGGCATCGGGAGGCCCGCGGTGATGGATAGGTTCTCGGCTACGGTATAGAAATCGAAATATTCCTCGCGTAAAGCCGGATGCGCGCGCGTCATCGAAAGGACGAGCTTGTCCGAGAACCAATAGGCGCCCACGTTCATCAAGAGCGCGAACGCGATCGCGATATACAGGATTGCCGAAGAGTTTTCATACCACGAAATAGCCCAGCCGATGCCGACCACGACTACCAAAAACACGGCCATGAGGAACCAGGTCTTCTCGACATTCTTCGATTGTTCTTGGTAGAGGGAGGCCATGGTGCTATTTCTTTTTCCGCGCTTCTCTGCCCTGTAACGTGACCGCGTCCCAGAAAGCCCCTTGCCATCTCACTCCTCCGACCTGCGGCAAACGTTTGAGCTCTGCAGGCCGAAATTGGCGTACCGAATCGCGCAGGCGGCTCAGTTGCGCAAACGGCAGCTTCGCCAGTATCTTCGCAGCTCCGGCGTTATCAGAAACGCCTTGGAAAGCAGGTAGAAAAGTCCTCAGCGCTTCCGCAACATCATCCGCCGATAAGAGGCGCGCTGACGGTTCGCGAGATTCTCCTCCGGGCGGCCTTCTCATTGGTTTACTGGAATGAGACTTTCACCGGCTCGCGCGCGGCTTCGTCCGCGCCAGAGAGCTCGAAGAGATCCATCTGAGAGAAGCCGAACGGTCCGGCGATGAGGTTGCCTGGGAACGACTGGATGCCGGTATTGAAGTCCCGGACATTCGTATTGTAGAAACGGCGCGCGGCCTGGATCTTGTCTTCGGTATCTCCGAGTTCTTTCTGGAGCTGAAGAAAGTTCTGGTTCGCCTTGAGATCGGGATACGCTTCAGAAACCGCGAAGAGCGATTTCAGCGCGCCCGAAAGCATATTCTCTGCCTGGGCTTTATCGGCATCGGCAGTGCCCGTCGCCCCCATGGCAGCGGCGCGGGCCTTCGTCACGTTTTCGAACGCGGACGATTCGTGAGCAGCGTAGCCTTTGACCGTCTCGACCAGGTTCGGGATGAGGTCGTAGCGGCGCTTGAGCTGGACGTCGATGTCGGCCCATGCCTCCTTCGCGCGATTGCGCATCGTGACGAAGCTTCTATAGGCGAATACGAGCCAGAGGACGACAACGACAACAACTGCGAGGATGACGTAGAGGATGGTCATATATGACAGTCTATCAGATAATACGTCAATGGAGTCTGTACGGTTGCGTCCTTCCTTTTATGCGGCTCAAAACGAGATCATCCATAGCAGGCAATGAGACCGCGGGCAGATGCATGATCGGGATGATGATCGGTTCTACCTGCGATTTTTCAGCAGCACATGCGATCGGCTCCGGCATGAAAACAGTTCGGCTATAGTGAGCAGCCTCTCGTCGTTCGGCCCTGATGCGCGCCGCACGCAAGCTCCGCAAAGAAGGACTAGTATCTGCCTTATCCGAGAATTGTTCGATGAGTCCCTTCCACCTTTCTCTGGCAAAGGGGTTACTCAGTCCGGTCGTCTCTTTCCATGCCATAGATAGGTGGAGCAATTGGCTCGTATCCTATACCTCGATCGCCTATTGTCAAAGAAGTTAAGCACACAGCAAACCCCGCTTTCGCGGGGTTTATAGAGCTATTTCGGCATCATCTAATGCTGGATCGGCTCAGGAGGTTCTGGAGAGTCGCGTTCTGGAAGAGGGCCGTCTTCTCGCTTCCGCGAAGGAGCGATAGGTTGTTCGCGCGGAGGACGCGGTATCGGATCTTGGCCAGGCAAACCCATGCGTCTGAGTATAGCAAACCCCGCTTTCGCGGGGTTTCATAATCTAACGATAAAGAGTTTTCTCTATTGGTTGCCGATCCGCAACAACGCGAGCTGCTTTAATATCTCCTGCAATACCTTTCCTTTCTTGCCGAGCGCGTCTCAACGAATGTGCCGTTAGAAGAAGGCGCCCGTATAAGAAATTTCCCTTCCAGATTTTGCGGTTTTTTAAATTACTTAATCCTGTTTTTCTGAACGGCCAACGATTCAAGCTTTCCTCCCTGGTCATTAATCGAAACTTTTCTGCTCTGTGCGAGCGGCTCATGGATCAGTAATCCATCCCGCCCATGCCACCAGGACCGCCGCCCATCTCTTTCTTCTCTTCGGGTTCGTCCGCGATGGCGGCTTCTGTGGTGAGAAGGATGGCAGCTGCAGAAACGGCGTGCTCGACACCGGCTCGGGCGACCTTGACCGGGTCGATGATGCCGGCCGCGACCATATCGGGGACGATCTCATCTTTGACCGCATCGTAGCCGGCAAATCCTTTCGATTTCTTTACTTCCTGGACGACCACTTCCCCGCTCTCCTTACCGGCGTTAATTGCGATCTGCTTCAGGGGCTTCACCAGGGCCGAGAGGACGATGCGATAGCCGATGGCTTCCTCGTCGGTCATGCTTTTCCAATCGGCTCCCGCTTCGACTTTCGCCGCAGCTTTCACCAAAGCCGTTCCGCCTCCCGGGACGATACCCTCGGCGATAGCCGCCTTCGTGGCGTTCACGGCATCTTCGATCTTATCTTTGAGATATTTCATCTCGGTCTCAGTCGCGGCGCCGACGCGGATGACCGCGACACCGCCCGAAAGTTTCGCGATGCGCTCCTCAAGCTTCTCCTTATCGAATTTCGAATCGGTCGTCTCAAGTTGTTTCTTGAGCGAATTGACGCGTGCCTCTATTTCAGACTTCTTACCCTTACCGCCGACGATGACGGTCGAGTCTTTCGTAGCGACTATACGCGACGCCTTGCCGAGGACGGACGCATCCGCCTTGTCGAGCTTCATGCCAGTCTCTTCCGAAACGACTGTCGCACCGATGGTGACAGCGATGTCCTGGAGCATTTCCTTCTTCCGATCGCCGTAGCCCGGGGCTTTCACCGCGAGGACGTTGAACGCGCCTTTGAGGCGATTCACGACGAAGGTCGCGAGCGCTTCGCCTTCGACGTCGTCAGCGATGATGACGAGTTCCTTTCGGCCCGAACGCGCGACGGCTTCGAGTATCGGGAGTATCTCCTGGATGGAAGCGATCTTCTTGTCGGTCACGAGGATGGGAGCATCTTTATAGATGGCCTCCATGCGCTCGGGATTCGTGATCATGTACGGCGAAACGTAGCCGCGGTCGAACTCGAGGCCTTCGACGATCTCTTTCTCGATGCCGAAGGATTGCGATTCCTCCACCGTGACGACGCCGTTCTGACCGACTTCTTCGATGACTTCGCCGATGGTCGCGCCGATCTCCTCAGATTCTGCCGAGATGGTCGCGACCTGCTTCACGTCTTTCGTGCCCGTGACCGGCTTGGCGATGGACTTGAGCGCCTTCACCGCCGCTTCTGCCGCCTTTTCCATGCCGGAGCGGATGCCCATGGCGTTCACGCCCATGGCGGTGTGCTTCATGCCTTCGTCCACCATCGCCTGGAAGAGGACGACGGACGTCGTCGTGCCGTCGCCGGCCATGTCGTTCGTCTTGTTGGCGACTTCCTTCACGATCTCAGCGCCCATGTTCTCGAACTTGTCCTTGAAGGAGATTTCCTTTGCGATAGTCACGCCGTCGTTCGTCATGTGCGGACCGCCATATCCTTTGTCTATGATGACGTTCCGGCCGCGGGGACCGAGGGTCACCTTCACCGCGTGCGCTGCGGCGTCGATGCCGCGCTTCAGAGCCTGCCGTGCGTCTGCGTCAAAAAGTATCTTCTTTGCCATAGGTTGTTGTGCGCCTCAGGGCCGTTATTTGGTAATGACAGCAAGGAGGTTTTTCTCCTCGACGATATAATATTCGACGCCGGAGATCTTCACCTCTTCATAGCCGTATTTGGAGAACATCACGCGGTCGCCGACGGAAACAGATACCGGCACACGCGCGCCCTTTTCGTACTTGCCAGGACCGACGGCAACAACAGTGCCCTGCTCAGGCTTTTCTTTTGCGGTGTCAGGAATGATGATGCCGAATGCGGTGGTCGTCCCCATCTCTTCGGCCGTGAGCGGCTTGAGAAGAACGCGATCGCCGAGCGGCTTTACGGGCACGCCGCTTTTCGCTCCGGAGCTGGAAGTCTTCGAACCCGACGAAGCTTTATTCGTTTTTGCCATATGTGTTTGAAAAACGGACTCTCTAATAAACTGAAGTACTTGAGATTATAGGGAGATGTAACGTGCGAGTCAAACGGCACGACGCGAGGGAAGAAAAACAGAAGAAGCGGGAACAGCAGATATTCTGGTCTCGAAAGGCACGGTTGCCATGCCCTGAGGTCCCATGTTAGTCTCTTCCCTAAGGCTTATGGCTCTCATTCATGCCCTCCTTCCGGGGGTACAGGTCGTCCTCTCGATCCTCCTCATCGGAGCGATACTCCTCCAGCAGAGAGGAGCGGGGCTTGGCGGTGCGTTCGGCGATTCTACCGAAAGCACCTACTACAAGCGGCGCGGCGCGGAACTCTTCATGTTCCGAGCATCGATCGCGCTCGCGATCCTCTTCGCCCTGACCGCGCTTGCCGCGATCCTGACCGCCTGAGAGCCGGCCTGGACGAAACGCTCCTGAGGCGCTCCGTCTTCATACAGCCTGAACACTCACGCAATCCATGAAAGGATTTTTCCGCTCTCTCGCTCATAGGCGGCTCATACCGTTCATAGAGCCTTTCGAAAAACGCCTCAAGACGATACTTTCTCCCTCTGACTGGGCGGTCGTGATCGTGCTCGGGCTCATCATGATGCTCTCGGCAGGCGCGATCATCGCGAGCGTTTCGCTCTCCTTCACGAAAACCGTACCGGCTTCCGGCGGGACGTACGTCGAAGGCGTCGTCGGGACGCCGCGTTTCATCAACCCGCTTCTCGCCGTCTCCGATGCCGATCGCGACCTCACCGCGCTCGTGTTTTCAGGCCTCATGAAAGCAAATCCCGATGGATCGCTCTCGCCGGACATCGCGAGCTCGTATACCCTCTCTTCCGACCAGCTCACCTACACCTTCACCATTTCTGATAAGGCCAGATTCCAGGACGGTACGGCTGTCACCGCCGACGACGTGGCGTTTACCGTGAAAGAGGCACAGGACCCGGACGTGAAGAGCCCGGCGCGTGCGAACTGGGACGGCGTGACGGTGAACGTGATAGATGAGAAAACGGTTTCGTTCACCCTTAAGAGCCCGTATGCGCCCTTCCTCGCGAACACGACTATGGGCATCTTGCCGAAGCACCTCTGGCAGAACGTAACGTCGGAAGAATTTCCCTTCTCCACGCTCAACGCACAGCCAGTCGGCTCCGGCCCCTATCGCTTCGGGACGCTCAAAGAAAACAGCTCGGGAATCCCTGTCGAATATGACCTCGTCGCGGCGAAAGCAGGGACGCGCATCCCTTACATACAGACCTTCATCCTGAAGTTCTACGACAACGCCGACGATCTCAAAACAGGATTGAATCAGGGCGAGGTCAATGCCGCCTATTCCATAGACGATAAAGGCCTTTTCGCGGCACATGCGGTGAATCAGGCTGTCCTCGGCAGAGTGTTCGGCGTCTTTTTCGACCAGAGCCAGAACCCGGTATTTGCAGACAAAGCCGTGCGGCAGGCGCTCGACCTCGCAGTTGACAAACCGGCCATTGTCAGTAGTGTGTTAGGAGGTCATGGCTCGACGATAGACGGGCCCCTCCCTCCGACTTCCGTATCTGCCTCTTCAGGCGGCGCTTCGGAAAAAGACCGGCTGGCACAGGCGAAAGCCCTCCTCCAGAACGACGGATGGAAACCGGGTCCTGACGGCATTCTCGCGAAGACCGTCACGGTCGGTTCGAAGAAACAGGCGCTCAAGCTCCAGTTCTCTCTCGCGACCTCTAACGCGCCCGAGCTTAAGGCGACCGCGCAGATGGTAGCCGCCGACTGGCACGCCCTCGGCGCGCAGGTGGACCTCCAGTTCTTTGACCAGAGCGACCTTTCCGTTTCGGTCATACGGCCGCGGAAATATGACGCGCTCCTCTTCGGGCTCGTCGTCGGGAGCGATCTCGATCTCTACGCCTTCTGGGACTCCTCGCAGAGGAACGACCCGGGATTGAACATCGCGCTCTATGCGAACGCGGACGTAGACAAGAAGCTCGAGGCGCTCCGCACCGTCACCGATTCTGTGCTGCGCATCCAGAAAGCCGCCGATGTCGCGAACGAGATCGCCTCGGATACTCCCGCCGTGTTCCTGTATGCTCCCTATTTCATATACGTCACGCCGCCATCGCTTGAAGGGCTCACGCTCGGCACCATCTCGTCGCCCAGCGACCGGTTCGATGATGTCGACCAGTGGTACTTGGCGAAAGAACAGGTCTGGCCGATATTCACGAAACGCACTCAGTAGAGATCTGCGGGAAACCGCTTTCCATTCGGATCAAAAAATTATCAATCCAGCAATTAATCAAGATTAATCATCACTACTCATAACATGAACGCAACTCCCGAACCGAACGCTCCGCGGCCCGGCAGAAACAGCCAGGGCGCGGGAGGCCCTCGCCGCCGCGCACGACCATATACCGCGGTCCCCCCGCGCGCCATGCCGCGCCAGGGTGCGCGCCCACATGCGGGAGGCCCTCGCCGCGCGTCTGGCGCGGCACAGCCGTTTCAACCTCAGCGCCCCAGTACTCTTCCCTCATCCAACCAGCGTATGCCGGGCACAGCGCCCGCGCGGCGCACTGGCCCTTCGCATGCCCCTGGGCGCGGTAGCGCCGGAGCGCGCGGAGGCCGCCGCGGTGGCATGCGCCGCGATCGGCCCATGCGAATCGTCCCCCCGCCCCGGCAGATAACCGAGCGCGACATGAACGCGCCTGACCGCGTCGTCCTTCCGCCTTTGGATGCAGATACCGTCCGCATCATCCCCTTGGGCGGTGTCGAGGAAGTCGGCCGGAACATGGTCGTCTTCGAGCTCCCGCAGGGCATCATCATCTCGGACGTCGGCTTCCAGTTCGTATCCGAAGAGGCGACGCCGGGCGTGGATTACATCCTCCCGAACACCCGCTGGCTCGAAGAGAACAAGAGCCGCATCCTCGGCGTCTTCATCACGCACGGCCACCTCGACCACATCGGCGGTATCCCGTATATCATCGACCGCATCGGCAATCCGCCTATCTTCACCCAATACCTGACGTCCCTGATGATCAAGAAGCGCCATGAGGAATTCCCGCACCTGCCGCCCTTGGACGTCCGCGTCCTCGAAGCTGGCGGACGCGTCCAGGTCTCCTTGCCCGGCGGCGATCCGGTCCTCGTGAAGACCTTTCCGGTGACGCACTCGATCCCCGACTCGATGGGCCTCTCCGTCCAAACGAAGCATGGCAACATCGTCATTTCAGGCGACCTGCGCCTCGAGCATGAGGACGGCATTCCGACCGATAAAGAAAAGAAGAACTGGGGCAAGATCGGGCAAGACAACAACCTCATCTTCATCGCCGACTCGACGAACGCTGAACGCGATGGGTTCTCTATCCCCGAATCGCGCGTCTATGCGACGCTTGAGGAGATCATCACGAACGTCAAAGGCCGGCTCATCATCGGCACTTTCTCCTCGCAGTTCGAGCGGATGGTCCACATCATCAAGACCTGCGAGAAGCTCGGCAAGAAGATCGTGACCGAAGGCCGCTCCATCCGCACCAACATCGAGATCGCGGAGCGCGCCGAAATATTCGTACCCAAGCCAGGCACCATCATCCAGGCTGAAAACATCCCCGACTACCCTGCCGATAAGATCGTCGTCATCGCGACAGGTTCCCAGGGCGAGGATACGGCTGCACTGATGCGCATCGCGACCGGCAAGCACAAGTCGCTCACCTTCACCGAACGAGACACTATCGTGCTCTCCTCCTCGGTCATCCCGGGCAACGAAGTGAAGGTGCAGAAGCTCAAAGATAACCTCTTGAGACACGGATTGAACCTCATCCACTACCGCACCTCGGACGTCCACTCGACAGGGCACGGCAATACGGGCGAGCTCGTCTGGATGCGCAAGCAGGTCAATCCGAAGTTCTTTATGCCGGGCTATGGCTACTACTCGATGCTCAAATACCACGCGAACGCGCAGATAGCTGCTGGCTTCCCCAAAGAGAACGTCGTCATTTCGGACAACGGTAACGTGATCGAGATCAAGAACGGCGAGAAGCTCACGGTACGCAAGGAAAAAGTGCCGTCGAATCCCATGATGGTGGACGGGTTCTCTATCGGAGACATGCAGGAGGTGGTCATCCGTGACCGCCAGATGCTCGCCGAGGATGGCATGTTCGTCATAATCGCGACGGTGAACCTCCGGACCGGCACATTGAAGAAATCGCCCGATATCATCTCGCGCGGATTCGTCTACCTGCGCGAGTCGCAAGGGCTCCTCTCCGAGACCCGGCTTCTCATCAAGAAGACCACGGAGGATCTCGCGGCGGGCATGAACCCGGTGGATCTCGAGTACATCAAGACCAACCTCACCGATACCGTAGAGCGCTATCTCTTCCAGAAAACATCTAAGAGACCGATGGTTATACCGGTCTTGATTGGGGTGTAGGAATAGGCTACTATCGCCGCTACGATGAGCGTTTCGCCCGCCGAGCAGAGATGGATGGGTCCGACTCAATTGACCGTGGGCCAGATAGCTGACGAGATGGCTCAGGCTAAAAAAGACCATGCGCCGAAGCCTATAAAGACTTTCTTCGCCCGTCTCCATAACCTGCTGAGGTACAACGCGGAGCTAATGATGGATCCGGATACCGGAAAACCCAATCACCCCTTCTTCTAGAACCTTTCCCTAGGACAGTTCGATAAGAAACCCGCCTTTCGGCGGGTTTTCGCTTACTGCCTACTTCCCCGAAGAAAAACATACCGAAGTGCGCGGAAAGCGGTGCGAACTTCTTTACATCACGCACGATCGAGGACGCGCGTGTCAGGTTACAATTATCCGATGCCCATCTATCGGAAGGATTCCCTTCTGACGCTCACTCTCGGGAACTTCCTCTCCCGCTTCCACCACTTCCTGATCGGCTTCATCGTCGCGGCATTCTTGTCGCAGTTCATGAGCTACGTGACCCTCGGGTTCGTCATCGCGGCCGCATCGGCCGCGACGGCCATCTCGCTCCTGCTCATGCCGGAAGCGTTCACCCGCTTCGGCACCAAGCGGGTCCTCATCCTCCTCGCCCTTATCGAGATCGTCGTCCTCGTCGGGCTCGCGCGCGCCGATAATGGCGCTCTTGCCGGCATCTTCCTCGCCCTCCAGGGGATGTGCGCGTACAACATGTTCCTCGGGCTCGACCTCCTGCTCCAATCCCACACCATCGACGCGAAACAGACGGGGCACCTGCGCGGCATATTTCTCGCGTCCGCGAACTTCGCGGTCTTGATCGCTTCTCTCTCGCTCGGCCTCATTCTCACCGATCACAACTACCGCGACGTTTTCTATGCCGCCGCGCTCTCGCTCATCCCGTTCGCGCTCCTCTCTATCGCGCTGCCGAACATCTCGCATGCGCCCGGCGTGCCGCTATTGCCAGAGCGCGGGACGGTGAAAGAGATACTCGCGCGTGCGGACGTCCTGCCGACGATGGCAGCGCATTTCCTCCTTCTTCTCTCGTTCACCTGGTTCAATTTCTACATCCCGCTTCTTCTCTATGTGCACAACGCTTTCTCATGGCAGACGACCGCCTTGATCATCACCATCTCGCTCCTCCCCTCTATCCTCATCGAATATCCGCTCGGCGTCGTCGCCGACATGTTCTTCGGGGAGAAAGAGATCTCCATGCTCGGATTCCTCCTCATGGCGGGCGGAACCATCGGCTATGCGTTCGCCGGGTCGAGCGTATCGTGGTGGATCATAGTCGTCCTCATCGCGGGCATCGGCGAATCGTCGGTGGAGATCGCGACGGAGTCACATTTCTTCAAGCGCGTTTCGGTGGAGGACGCCGGCATCATCGGCGCGTTCCGGATGCTCCGCCCGCTTGCGGCTATCGTCGGGCCCCTCATCGCCTCTATCGCGCTTCTCCTCGTGCCGTTCAACATGATCTTCGTGGTATTCGGGACCATCCTCTGCCTCGGGATCCCCCTTATCCACGTCATCGTGGATACGAAGTGAGGGTTACGGAAGGCTCAGTGCCTTGCGCGAACGCGCGATAAGGCCCTCTTGGAACAAGGCTTCGATCTGGCGCTTCGTTCTTTCTTTCTCGAACGGAAGCTTCTTCATAAGCGTTCCTTCAGACAGCGATTTCAGACCCAGTTCCCTCAGGATGGCTCCCCGCACTTCTCTGTCGGAGCCCTTGAACGGCTTCTGCTGCAGATGATGCCTGCTCCTTCGGGACGGATTCGGAACCGTCCTTTTAAGTTTCGAGCCGTAGTCCATGAGCGCCCAATACCATTCGCGCGGTTTTTTCCTATCGAGCGTGTCGCCGATGAGTTTCAGCAGTTCTGCGTCGATAATTTTTTTCTTCCGCGGAAAGAAATGGTGGATGAAGACGGCGCGGATGTTCGTCTCGATGAATGCTTCTGACTCGTCCCATGCGAACGTACGCACCGCGCGAGCGGTGTACGGCCCGATGCCGGGGAGCGCGAGGAGTTCCTCATAGGCTCGCGGCACTTTCCCGCCATGATCCGAGACGATCGCCTTCGCCGCATCATGGAGCATCTTCGCCCGACGATTGTAGCCGAGCCCCTGCCATGCCCGTAATACGTCACCCAACGATGCTTTCGCGAGCGCAGGGACTGTTGGGAACCTTTTCAAGAACGCGCGATAAAACGGAACGACCCTGTCGACCTGCGTCTGCTGGAGCATGATCTCGGAGACGAGTATCCGGTAGGGGTCGCGGGTCTTCCGCCACGGCAGCGTATGGCGGCCGTTCTTTTTGAAATGTCGACGGACTGTTTTCCGAAAGACAGCGATCTTTTCAGATTTCATTTCGCCTTCGGCCAGCGCTTGGCGGCTGGCGGCCAGAGTTTCGTGAGCGGATGATCGACGCAATCGTGCGGCCGTGCCGGACAGACGTAGCGGCCATAGAGGACAAAGCCGTTATTTACATATTTCCAGTCTTTTTTGGGAACAAGCGCTTCGAGTTCTTTTGAGATCTTCTTGAGGTCATCGGAATCAACGAGGTCGAACCGTTTCGCGAAGCGCTTCACGTGCGTGTCCGTCGGGATGCCTTCGTAGCTATCGAAAAGCTCGCCCATGATGACGTGCGCGGTCTTGTAGCCGACGCCGTGGAGCGCCACAAGTTCCGCTTCTGTCTGCGGCACTTTCCCGCCATGCAGTTTCACGACGTCCTTCGCCGCAGCGATGATCGCTTTCGCTTTGTTCCGGAAGAACGATATCGAAGAGACCTCCTTCGTGAACGTCGAGGGCTTCGCGCGCGCGAAACCCTTCGCCGTGTGATATTTCTTGAACAAGATCCGCGTCACCTTGTTCACTTGCTTGTCCGTCGCTTGCGCAGAAAGGACGACCGCGACGAGAAACTGGAACGGCGTATCGTACAGAAGCTCGCTTTCAGGATTCGGATAGGCCTTTTTGAGATAGGCGACGATCTTTTTCGCCCGTGCTCGGCGAAGCGATTTCTTGTTATCAGGCATAGTCATCGAAAGTAGGCCGGCTCGGTTTCTGCCGAATCGATTTCAAGGTTTGAGATATGATCCTTGGCTCTTTCGGGCGCGAATCCAATTCTAAGCGGATCGCGGCGAGACGTCGTAACGCTCGTCGAGGCTCATCGGTTCCGATGCTGCTGTGTACGGATGCGATCGCGATCGCCAGATCGAGTCCCCATTTGCCTGATGTCTTGAGTCTTTTTTCTAAGCGGAGTGCCTGATTTTGCAATCGATGAATGCTGGGCTCTTTTCTCATTACTTCCTTTTATACCCCGAATGATTTCAAATCTGCAAGGACTTCCTCGGCGTGGATGTCGGGCTTAACGCCTTCGTAGACCTTCTTGATGACGCCGTCAGGGCCGATGAGGAACGAAGTACGCTTGGTACCCAGATACGTCTTCCCCATCATCTGTTTTTCGCCCCAGACGCTGTAGAGGTTCACGACATGCTTTTCCGGATCAGCGAGGAGCGTGAACGGCAAACCGTATTTCTCGGCGAACTTCTTGTGGCTTTCGACAGAATCGACCGAAACGCCGAGCACTGCGGCGGAGAGCCCGGTGAAATGCGGCAATGCGTCCCGAAGCATACAGGCTTCTTTAGTGCATCCCGGCGTGTCGTCCTTCGGGTAGAAATACAGAAGGACCCACTTCCCGAGATAACCGGAAAGCGCATGAGTCTTCCCTTCCTGATCGGGAAGCGAAAAATCGGGAGCTGGTTGTCCAGTGTGCGGCATCATAAGCGCTTAATCGTACCACTTGCTACAATGGTTTCGTATGAACGACGACACCCCCATGCCGACCGAAGAGGAATTGAAGAAACGGCTTACACCCGAGGAATATGCGGTTCTCCGCGAAGGCGCTACGGAGGCCCCGTTTTCGGGCGATCTCCTCCATGTCGATGCCGACGGCATGTTCTCATGCAAGGTTTGCGGGCAGAAGCTTTTCGAATCGGACGCGAAATTCGACTCAGGCACCGGTTGGCCATCGTTCGATAAGGCTATCCCCGGTTCCGTCACGCTTATCGCGGACGATGCGCATGGCATGCATCGGACGGAAGTCCGCTGTTCACGCTGCGGCTCGCACTTAGGCCACGTCTTCGACGACGGCCCTACCAGTACAGGAAAGAGGTATTGTATAAACTCGGTATGTCTGGATTTGGAAGAGAAATAAGCCCTATCCCGACGCTTCGGTCGGGACCTCGATCCCTTTCAGGGCGTCGGGACTGCATCAATTCCGTCTGCCTCGATCTTGAGGAAAAATAAATGGATACGAAAGTCGCGGTATTTGGCGGAGGTTGCTTCTGGTGTACGGAAGCCGTGTTCAAGATGCTGAAAGGCGTCAGCTCGGTCATGCCCGGCTATGCGGGCGGGCGCACTGAAAATCCTTCGTACTATCAGGTCAGTAACGGCGATACCGGTCATGCCGAGGTCATCCAGATCGAATACGATCCCTCACAGGTTTCCTACCACGATCTTCTCACAGTCTTCTTCGCATCGCATGACTCGACCCAGGTGAACCGGCAAGGAAATGATGTGGGAACACAATATCGTTCCATCGTTTTGTATTCGGACGAAGAACAAAAGAAAGAAGCCGAAGCGTTCATCAAGGAATTGAACGATTCGGCTTCTGACGGCAAACCGATCGCGACCGAAGTGGCTCCTCTCACCAAGTTCTACCCTGCCGAAGCCGAGCATCTTGACTACTACGCGCGGAACCGCGAGCAAGGCTACTGCCAAATCATCATCGCGCCTAAGCTCCAGAAGGTGCAGGAGAAGTTCGCGGAGCTTCTGAAAGCTCAAACGATCAACGCGTAGGAAATCGCGGCGGCGGCCAGGGCGAGGCCTGCCGAGAGAAGGACGCCGAACGCGTAGGCGTTCCCCGCACCCGAGAACGCGAGGAGTGCGACGACAAGAAGCCCCGCGATGCGGGAAACCGCATTATTGATCCCTGACCCGACCCCTGAATCTTTCTGTGCGACTGAGCGCATGAGAAGGACCGTGAGCGGCGTCACCGTAAGGGAAAGGCCGAGGCCGAATAGCAGCACTTCGGGAAGGATCCGCGTCAGGTAGGAGGCGCCCGGAGCAAGGCCGAGAACCGCGAGCATGGCGATCCCTGAAATGAAAGGGCCCGCGATCATGAATATGCGCGGCCCGAAACGGTCGGTGAATGCGCCCATCCGGCCGGATAAGAGCAAGAGGATCGCCGTAGCGGGAAGCGTCGCCAAGCCTGCCTCGGTGCTCGAGTACTGCAAGACCGTCTGAAGATGGATGACGAGCACGAAGAAGAAACCCGAGAGAGCGCCGTACATCCCGAACGTCGCCAGGTTCACGGCAGTGAAATTCCGATCCTTGAAAAGCGCGAGTTCGACCATCGGTCGCGCGGTATGCCGTTCGGCAAAAAAGAACGCGCCGAAGCTCACGAGCGCGATGAGGAGCGAGAGCAGGGAGAGACTGTTCCAATGAGACTGAGCGCCTTGTATAAGCCCGTAGGTGGCCGATGCGAGAAAGAGCGCGGCCAGCGAGGCACCGAGATAATCGACCTTCCGCGGATGCGGATCATTGCTCTCTTTAACGAAGAAAAGCGTCAACAGCGCGCACGCGATGACCAGCGGGATGTTGATGAAAAATATGTAGCGCCAGGAGACATGGTCGATGAAATAGCCGCCGACCAAGGGCGCGATGACGGTCGCGATACCCGACCATGCCGCCCATCGCCCGATGGCGACGCTCTTCTCAGGTCCTTCGAAATTGGTGTTCAGGATGGCGAGAGAACCCGGAACGAGGAGCGCCGCCGCGACCCCTTGGATGAGCCGGGTGACGATGAGCATCGCGGGATTAGTGGCAAAGCCGCAGAGCACTGACGCGACGCCGAATCCGATGAGGCCCGTAAGATAGACACGCTTCCGACCGAAGATGTCGCCGAGCGAACCGCCAAGAAGGATGAGCGCGGAGAGCGAGAGAAGGTATGCGTCGATGATCCACTGAAGATCGGAGAACGTCGCGCCCATATCCTTCGAGAGGGCCGGGAGCGCGAGATTGACGACGCTTCCGTCAAGAAAGACGATCCCGCTCCCGAGGATAGTGGCGACAAGAACCCAGAATCGAGTTCTTTTCATACGATCACGTCACACCTTGAACTCGTTCGTCCCCTCCTCTTCCCTTTCGCCCACGTCGAACTCGTCCATGCCGAAAAAGTGGGCGATCTCGTGCCAGATGGTGTCACGGATGATGGTGCGGATGCGCTTCTTCATGGACTCCGTCGGTTCCTCGCCCCAGGCGATGAGGTCGCCGACGCCGGCCTCATCAGCGGCGGCTTCCATGATCGGGTTCCTGAAGATGGTGATGGTATCTGGAAGCGTTCCGCCGACGCCGTATCCGTCGCCGCGCTCGGTGAGCGGTATCCCGCGATAGAGCCCGAACAAGGTGTAGCCTTCGGGAACGTTGTTCTCCTTCAGGGTTTCCGCGTCCGGCTCGTCATCCACGAGAAGCGCGACGTTCTTCACTTTCGATCTGAACTTTTCCGGAACGAGCAGAAAAGCGTCGGCAACGAGCTCTTCGAACTCTTTCCGCGGCATGCCGCCAAGCTTCGCCGCGGCCGACTTGCCGCTCGGACTTGCCGGCGTCTTTTCTCCGAGGAAATCTTCGTCGCTCATGAGATGAGATTTACTATAGCAATTTCAGGCTCTTGGCCAAGTCTCTTATAGATCGCGATCATGCCGACACGATAGTCCGTCTCCCCTCCGGGCGGGGCGAACGAAGCGAATACCGATTCTGCGGCTTTCTGTGCCGAACCGAACGAAAGACCGACCGGGCGAGGATCGCCCGAGAACGAAGGCGTCGGCTTCACGTCATCGCCACCATAGGTTGAAATGAAAAGACCTGCGCCCGATTCAAACGGTACCGTCCAGGACGAGCGATCGATGCCGTTATGGGCCGAACGGGCGATATGCAGACCTCCGTCTACCCTCACACCGCCGATCTCGGAGATCTCGACGATGCATCCCGTGATGCGCGGCGTCAGGTACTCGTCAGGTTCGTAGGCCTCTTCGGAAAGCGCATAGTTCAATTGCTTCTTCGCATCGCGCGATTGGAGTTCCGTTATGTTTTCGATCTGCCGGCCGTTCGCGACGACGACGCCGTTCTTAAAAACCTTTACTGCCGGGTACTCGAGAAGCTCGGCATTCCCTTCCCGCGCTACCGTCGCATCGATGGCCGTCATGTAGATCTCGGAATCTCTTCTGACAAACCGGCGCGCCAGAGATGACGGCGAGCGGCCGGTCGCGCCGTATATGGCGACAGACGACACGCCGTCTTGTCCGATGACGATGAAACGGCCAGGATAGCGGGATCTGAACGGGTCGTTGCTCATCTGAGTTTCTTCAGGATAGCATCAACGGCCTGCTCGAGCTCCTCGACAGAACCGTCGTTCCTGAGACGGAAATCGGCAGCTTCGATGGCGCGCGCGAGGTTGTTCTCATCGGGATTATCAGAAGCCATCTGGCGTTCCTGCTCCGCCGCGAATGCCTCGAACGTGACGCGGTCGGTATCGCTCGCGCGCTTCTTGATGCGCTCGTAGCGGGCTTCAAGCGGCGCATCCACCGCGATGATCCTGCCGCCCATATGGCGCACGTATTCGACTTCGGCGAGCGTATGGAGCGATTCGATGACGAGGTCCTCCTTCGACGGATTCGCATCGAGGAGTACGGCCTCCAGGAGGGCGGTCGGCCCCATCGCGCGGTACTCATTGCCGATATCGCGCCGCACTTCACGCGTCGCTTCGAGCGCTCTCCCATGCGCGACGCGCGCGAGAAATTCCGACGCCGAATAGTGCATGAATCCTTTTTCCTTCAGATGCGCGACGATCGTCCCCTTTCCTGCGCCGATGGTTCCCGTGAGCCCGATGATCATAGAGGTACGTCTGTCGCCTCTTCCCTTCCCGCGACCGGCTCTTCCTCGCCCGGCGAAGGGATAAAGCCGCCGGCCTGGAGATCCCAGAGGTCGCGGTACAGGCTCTTCTTCTTCCGAAGGAGGCTCTCATGCGTCCCCTCTTCCAGGATGCGCCCGCCTTCGAGGACGATGATGCGGTCCATCTTCCGGATGGTCGAGAGCCGATGCGCTATGGCGAGCGCGGTCTTCCCGCGCATGAGGAAATCGAGCGCGTCCTGGATGAGCGCTTCGGAATGGGAATCGAGGCTCGAGGTCGCCTCGTCGAGGATGAGGATGGGCGCGTTCTTCAATATGGCGCGGGCGATGGCGACTCGCTGACGCTCGCCGCCGGAGAGCTTCACGCCGCGCTCGCCGACGTACGTCTCGTAGCCGAGCGGCAGCCCCGCGATGAACTCATCACAGTGCGCCATGCGCGCGGCTTCCTCTACCTCGGCATCGGTCGCGTCGAGGCGTCCGTAGCGGATGTTCTCGCGAAGCGTGCGATGGAAGAGTATCGGGTCTTGCGGCACGAGCGAAATGTTCCGATGCAGGCTGTCGAGCGTCACGTCCCTGATGGAGACGCCGTCGATGAGGATACGGCCGTTCTCTATGTCGTATAGGCGGAGGAGCAAGCGCACCAAGGTCGTCTTGCCTGCGCCTGAGGCGCCGACGAGTGCTATCTTTTCGCCGCCGGCGATCTCAAGCGAGACATGGTCGAGGACCGCGCGCTCGCGGCCGAAATCGAACGAGACGTCCTCGAAGCTTACCTTTCCTTCTCGCACGGAAAGCTCGCGAGCGCCCGGCGTATCCGTTATCTCGTGCGGAAGCTTCATGATCTCGACCATCTCCTTCGAATCGGCATATATCTCGTAGAACGTGCGCACGGTCCTGCCGAAATCCCACAGCCGCGTCGCGAGCTGGATGACATAGGTCTGGATAAGGACGAGGGTACCGACGGTGAGCAGGCCTTCCTGCCAGAGCGGTATCGCGTAGTAGAAGATGGCGAATTCGGCGATAAGGACGAGGAACGCCTGGACGGCATCGAAGACGTTCGCGACGTTCCAGGCGAAGCGCGTGAGCCTTCCCTGCTCACCCGTCACTTCGTCGTAGCGCTCGCGTTCGTCCCGGAAATTCGCAAAAAGGGTGACGGCGGAATTGTTGGTGAGGATGTCGGCGAGCGTCCCGGTCGCGCGCGAGTCGGCTTCGGCCGCGCGGATGTTGTATTTCAGACGCCATACCGAGAACGCATAGTTCGTGCCGAGGAAGACTACTACCCATGCCGCGACCACGTACGCCAGGGGCCGCTCCGTATACCACATCACGACGATCGCCGAGAGCGCCGTGATGAGAAGCGGGATGAAGGTGAAGACGAGCGTATCGATGAGCCGCTCCATCGCGCGCGCCAAGCGGTTGACGCGCTGGACGAGGCTGCCGGTGAACGTGTTCGCGAAAAAGTTCTGCGAGTGACGCAAGAGGTAGTGGAACGCGCCGCGGCGCAAGTGCTCCATCCCGTCTGTCTCGAGGATCGTGACGCCGAAATCGTTCATGCGTCGGAACACCCAGCGCGCGACGTTCATGACCAGGACCGAGACGATGATGGCGATAAGGGCCGTCGCAGCGGCCGCGGTGTGCGCCTGCCCGCCGACGATATCGAAGAAATGCTTATAGGCGAGAGGGATAGCGGCCGACTCGATGAGACCGGTGGCGGTGAGGGAAACCAGGACGAGGAAAAAGACCACGCGTCGCGGCCGGATGCCGCGCCAGAGCGCTTTCGCTACGTCTAAAAAGCCGACGTTTGGATATTCGATGGGGCCTTCCATAACGGCCTATTGTCGCATGAAGCCGCGTGGACGGAAATCAGGAACGCCGGAAACGCCCCTCTCCTTAGGCCTGTATCTTCGAGAAGAAATAACTGCCTGCGGCGAGGAAGACGAGCGTTATCCCGCCGAGGACCGCGAAGTCGAGACCGAGCGAGAAGTGGTTCATGTTTATGAGGAGCCCGCGCATCGCATCGATGCCGTATGACAAGGGATCGATCCTGGTGATCCATTCGAGAACGATCGGAAGCCCCGCGAGCGGGAACAAGGAGCCGGAAAGGAAGAACATCGGCATCACGAGGAAGTTCATGATGAGCTGGAAGCCCTGCATGTCCTTAAGGAGCGAGCCGACCATGATGCCGAGAGACGAGAAGAGCATCGCGACGAGGAGCATGGTGAGGAGCGCCGGTATGATGAGAGCCCACGAATAGGGATGGAATCCGAAGAAGACGAGCGTAAGGGCGAGAACGATGATGCCCTGGAACAGGGAAACCGTTGCGCCACCGACGGTGCGTCCGAGCATGATGGCGAGGCGAGGTACGGGCGCGACGAGCGTCTCCTTGAGGAAGCCGAACTGACGGTCCCAGATAACCGACATGCCGTTGAAGATGGACGAGAAGATGATGGACATGCCGATGATGCCCGGCACGAGGAACTCGATGTAGTTCCCCTGCCCTGCTTTCTGGAATACCGTGCCGAGGCCGTAGCCGAGCGCGAGAAGGTAGAAGATCGGCTGGCCCAGGGCGCCGATGATGCGCGAAGGAGTCCGCATGAATTTCTTCACTTCGCGGAGCCACATCACATAGATAGTAGAAAAGAATGCCATAGATATTTTTTGCTAACGCCTCCGTCCTCCGCCCCAGGCACGGCCCATCTGTCTAAGCTGGTCGACCGAGCTCGCCCCTTCTTCGCGGATGGCGTTTCCGGTGAGCTTTAAGAATGCCTCTTCAAGAGAAGCGGTTTCCGTCTGCTTTTTCAGCTCCTCTCCCGAACCCATCGCGACTATCTTGCCGTGGTCGATGATGGCTATCCTCTGGGCGATGCGGTCGGCTTCTTCCATGTAATGCGTGGTAAAGAAGACCGTAACGCCTTCTTCGGCATTGAGTTTCTGGAGATAGCTCCACATGTGGTTTCGGGTCTGCGGGTCGAGCCCGAGGGTCGGTTCATCAAGGAAGATGACCTTCGGATGATGGAGCAATCCGCGCGCGATCTCGAGGCGGCGCTTCATGCCCCCCGAGAATTCCTTGACGAGATTGTCCGCGCGATCTGCGAGGTCGACGAACTTGAGGAGCTCGTCGATGCGCTCACGGCGCTCTTTTCCCCGGATGCCGTAGAAGATCCCGTGGAAATCCATGTTCTCGCGGGCGGTGAGGTCCTCATCGAGCGACGGATCCTGGAAGACGATGCCGAAGGAATGGCGCGCGCCATCGGAATCCTTCATGGCATCGTGCCCGTCGATAGAGACCGTGCCTTCGGTCGGATGAAGCAAGGTCGTGAGCATCTTGATCGTCGTCGACTTTCCCGCGCCGTTCGGGCCCAGGAACGCGAAAATCTCCCCTTTCTCGACGGAGAAGGAGACGTTATCGACGGCCGTGAGGTCGCCGAACTTCTTCACTACGTTTTTCGCTTCGATGATAGCCATACGATAAGGTTCAAAAACCGCTCTTTTCTTTCACGAATACGAGCACGAGCTTCCGGGTCGGCAGGATCTCCTTGAAGAAGATCAGCATCTTGGAAAGGTTGGTCCCCGAGGCGACCCCGAGCGATTTCATATGTTCGTCCTCCAAGGGCACCACGTATTCGCGGACGCGAGTGAACGCCGCATCAAGGTCTTTAACGACCTTCTGCGCGCCCACGACCCATATGACGTGATCCGAAGAGAATGCATACGAGGGTATCTGCGAGCCTGAATTCGAGGCGATCATGAGCTCCCCCGCTTCGGTCACGGCGTGCACGCTGCCTAAGAAATACTGCGAGAGGGTCGCCTGCTTGCGGAGCTGCGCTTGCTTGGCCGGGTCCGTTTCGCCGACGATGGCGTCCTTAAGGTTCCGCCACGGATGCGTGCCGGACTTGAGGAGGTCCACGAAACCGATCTCCTCCAAGGTCACCGATGCTCCCGTCATCACCTCGGCGCCGTGCGGGATAAGCTCTCGTATCTTCGCGAGCGCGTCGGCGCGCGTATCCACCGTATAGACGGTCACGTTCCTCTCGCTGAGGCCTTTCGAGGCTTTGGCGAGCGATGCATCACTGGCGGGCGTGTCGAATGCCATAGGGATCAAAGGTTGAGGGAACGGGCGATTAAAAGTAGTTCGGTTTCCTAAGTATATCATACTGCCGTGCGCACGCATCCGTGGCATACTGGGAAACCCAGTATGGACGAAGATGATGATGCATTGATTAAGTCCTACGAAGATGGCGACGAAGGCGCGCTCGCGCGCCTGATCGAGCGGCATATGCCCGCGGTACATGCGTTCGCCGCGCGCATGACCGGCTCGTCGGACGAAGCCGCAGACATCGCGCAAGAAACGTTCTTCCGCGCATGGAAGAACCTCGCCCGGTTCAAGAAGGGCATGAAATTCAAGACGTGGGTTTTCGCCATCGCCCGCAACCTTTCGGTCGACCGCTTACGCCGCAAGAAACCTGTCCTTTTCGGCGCGTTCGAGGAAGATCGCGAGGGCGATAGTTTTGAGCACTCAATCGCCGATGCCGATATCGAAACGGCCGAAGCAGCGTTCGACCGCGCGCTCGCCGCGGACGGGCTTTCGCGCGCGCTCGCTACGCTTACGCCTGCCTATCGCGAAGTACTGATACTCCACTACCAAGAAGGCCTTACGCTTGCAGAGATAGCCAAGTCGCTCCGGGTACCCCTGAATACCGTGAAAAGCCGGAACCGTCGGGCGCTCATCGCCCTCAAAGAAGCCCTGCACCCGAAAGACGGCGTATAACGTACCAATTAAGGTATTCTGCCCAAGGAACAAGAAAGCCCTATGAAAGCCGAACTCGAACAATCATTCAAAACGCTTCCCGCTCCGACAACGACCGCATCGCTTACCGCGGCGGTCCTCCTGCGTATCGCGCATGCACGCGAGCGGGCGGCACGCGTGCGGGCGGGTATGTTCGGCTTCGCGACCGTGCTTTCTCTCTGTGCGCTCGTCCCGGCCGTGAGGTTCATCCTCAGCGAAGCGGCACGCTCGCCATTCCTTTCCTATCTCTCCCTCATCGTGAGCGATTTCGGCGGCGCTCTGTCGGCATGGCGCGAGCTTTTCTTCGCACTCGCGGAGTCCGCTCCGTGGGGCGGCATCGCCGCGACGACGGCGCTCGTCCTCGTCTTCCTCATTTCTTTGCGCGCAGCGCTCCGTCAGCTTCCGGCCTCGTTCTCTGGACCTGCGGGCATGGCGGCACGCTAGGAGCTGATTTTTTTTACACCATATGGATTTCAAGAAGATCTCAGAATCAAGTCTCTTCCATAAAGCCGTCATCGTGACGGGTCTCGCGCTCGCCGCGATCATTCTTTTCCGCGTCGGCGTGACGGTCGGCTTCCATGAGGCTCGCGAATCGTACGGCATGGGCGAAGACTATTTCTACCGCGCGGTCGGCGGGCATCCGGGCATTTCCGAGGAATTCGTGGGCGCCATCCCGGGCGCGTACGGCGCGGCAGGAACGGTGATGAGCGTGACGGTGCCGACCTTCGTCGTCTCCCAGCCTGACCAGACCGAGAAGATCATCCGCATGGCGACGACCACGGCCATCCGCTTCGAACGCACGAACACGACGACCGCAGCGATCGCTCCGGGATCATTCGTCGTCGTCGTCGGTACGCCCGGCGCGAACGATGAGCTCGATGCGACCCTCATCCGCCTTCTGCCGCCGCCGGATGATTTTCCCCCACGCTAAGACGCAACCGCGCCTTGAGCACCTTCATATGAAACTTCCCTCTTTTCTCTCGCGCTTCTCCTTCAGCAGCATCCGCTCGTATGTGGTCGCGCATAAGATACTTTCGGGCGTCATCGCGATAGCGGTTCTCGGCGGCGGCTGGGTCGCCTACGGGGCGCTCACGACGACCAAAGGAGAGATGCGCTACGTTCTTGGCACGGTGACGCAAGGCACGATAGTCGCGACGGTCTCGGAGTCCGGACAGGTCTCGACGACCGATTCGATAGACGTGAAGCCGCAGGTCTCCGGAACCATCACCTGGGTCGGCGTGAAGCCGGGGCAGACGGTGCGCGCAGGACAAGCGATCGCATCGGTTGACGATACGGACGCGGCGCAATCGCTCGCGGACGCCGAAAAATCGCTCGCGGCCGATGAACTCACTTACCAGCAAAGCGAAGCCGAAGCGCCGATAAACTATCAGAAAGACCAGACCGCGCTTTCAAACGCGCAGGAAGACCTCACCAACGACTATAACAGCGCCTATAACGACATAGTCGCGTCGTATCTCAACCTTCCCGACATCATGACCGGCGCGGATAACGCGGTGTACGGCTATGATTTCGATACCAGACGCGCGCAGTGGAACGCCGATGTGCTCCTCAATCTTTTCAACGTCAATACCGAGAACGTCTCGACCGTACAGAATTTCAAGACGGTCTCGGTGAGCGATTACGTGTCGGCGAAGGCTTCCTATGATGCCGCGGTCACGGCTTATCAGGATACGCCGCGTACGGCTGACACCTCTACCTTGGATGCGCTGCTTACACAGACTATCGCCATGGAAACGTCCGTGACCGAAACGCTCCAGAAAGAGCTGAACTTCTACGGCGCTGTGTCGGATCTCGCGACGACCTATAACATCACGCTGCCTTCGAAATTCTCGACGGTCCAGGGGGCGACGCAGACCAACCTCACCTCGGCGAACCAGGACCTTCAGACGCTCCTCTCCGACAAGAAGACGCTCGATTCCGGCAAGCAGACCATAGCGAACGATCAGAACACGCTCAAGCTCGATCAGGTCGGAAATCCTTCTGGCGGGAACCCCATCAGCCTCCAGGTCTCGAAGAACAACCTCGAGAAAGAAGAGCAGGACGTCGCGAACCAGAAAACCGATCTCGCGAAGTACACGATTGTCGCGCCCTATGCCGGCACCGTCTCCGCAGTGAATGCCGAGCCGGGCGATAGCGCCGGCTCGGCCGCGGTCGCGACCATCATCACCGACAAGCAGATCGCGACGCTCTCTCTCAATGAAGTAGACGTGGCAAAGGTCGCGCTCGGCGACAAAGCGACGCTGACCTTCGACGCGGTCGACGGGCTTACCCTCACCGGAACCGTCGCCGAGATAGATTCGGTCGGCACCGTGTCCCAAGGGGTCGTTTCCTATACCGTGAAGATCGGGTTCGACACCCAAGATACGCGCGTGAAGCCGGGCATGACCGTGAATGCGGACATACAGACGGGAGTGCATCAGGACGTCCTCGTGGTCCCGCAGAGCGCCGTGAAGACGGTGAACGGCACGAGTGTCGTTCAGGTCTTTACCTCGCCGTTTTCGGACGCGGATATCGCGGCCGCGGGAAGCGCTGGAATCCTCTCCGCCACGCCGCCAGAGAGCGTGCCGGTCGTGACGGGACTCTCGGACGATACGAACATCGAGATAACGTCAGGCCTTACTGAAGGACAGCAGATCGTCGTGAAGACGATCACCTCGGCAACAAAGACTCCCACGTCAGCATCGGCCCCTTCCCTTCTCGGAGGTGCGCGCGGCGGTTCGGCCGGGGGTACGGTCCGTACCGGTGGCGGGAATGCCACATTCATCCAAAGAGGAGGATAAGAAGAATGATAGAGGCCCGCGATATTCGGAAAACATACGGTTCGGGCGATACCGCCTTCGAAGCGCTCAAAGGCGCGTCGTTCACGATAGAGGACGGCGAATTCGTCGCCATCATGGGGCCCTCGGGCTCCGGGAAATCCACTCTCATGCATATCATGGGCTGCCTCGACACGCCGAGCTCCGGTTCCTATTTCCTCGATGCGAAGGACGTCTCGACGCTCTCAGATGACCAGCTTGCCGACATCCGCCGCGAGAAGATCGGTTTCGTTTTTCAAGCGTTCAACCTCCTGCCGCGCACGTCGGTCCTCCGGAACGTGATGCTCCCCCTTGTCTATGCTGACAC
>FTGQ01000052.1_pt1 | contig 23120 bp, 22 predicted proteins | sample 1640761 | NCBI WGS metagenome assembly FTGQ01 (sample SAMEA3914789, study PRJEB12502) | metagenome | biome: forest; material: soil | place: Canada | collected 2011-07-03 | depth 0.3 m
ACGCCGAGCTTCCGCGCTTTCTCATACTTCGAGCCTGGGTCCGCTCCGGCGACGACGTAGTCGGTTTTCTTAGAGACCGAGCTCGCGATGTCGCCTCCGGCCGCGCGCACCTTCCGAGATGCCTCGTCGCGCGAGAGCGTCTCGAGGCTGCCGGTCAGGACGAATGTCTTCCCGGAAAGAGCGCCTCCCTGTTTAGCGACGCCTTGCTCGACCTGTACCTCCTTGAGAAGGTCGCGCAGGAGCTTCTTGTGCTCCGGATCGCGGAACCAGTCATGGAGGGAACGCGCCACGATATTGCCCACACCGTCTATCGCTTCGAGATCCTCTACGGATGCTGCTTCTATCTTCTCGAGCGTGCGGAAATGCGCCGCGATATCGCGCGCGGTCTCCTCGCCTACCTGCGGGATGGAAAGCGCGATGAGAAAACGGTCAAGAGGTACTTTCCGACGCCCGGCGATCGAGCCGATGAGTTTCTTCGCGGAAATCTCCGCGAATCCTTCGAGCCCGTCGAGATCGCCTTCGGTCAGCGTAAAGATGTCGGCGAACGACATGATGAGTCCCTCGTCGAGCAGGAGATCGACGGTCTTCGGCCCCATGCCTTCGATGTCGAGCGCGTGTTTAGAGACGAAATGATAGAACCGGCGCCGCTGCTGCGCGGGCCCCGACGGATTGACGCAACGCCACGCGCTCATGCCGGGCACGCGTTCGATCGCTCCGTCGCCGCCGCATTCGTGGAACTTTTTCGGAAAACGGTAGGGCTTCGCGTTTTTCGGACGCAGTTCCGGCACTACCTGCACCACCTCAGGAATGACATCGCCCGCGCGTTGGATGACGACCGTATCGCCGACACGCACATCGAGGCGCGTGATCTGGTCTTCGTTATGCAAAGTAGCGCGCGAGACCATGACACCGGCGACGTTCACGGGCGAAAGGTGTGCGACGGGCGTGAGGATGCCGGTCCGCCCGATCTGGAGCGCGATGTCTTCGACGACGGTCGTGACCTGCTCAGCCGCGAATTTGAAGGCGATCGCGAAGCGCGGGGCTTTCCCGGTGTAGCCGAGGGCATCCTGGTATTTCTTTTCGTTGACCTTGATGACGATGCCATCGAGCAGATAATCTTCTTTGCCGCGCTTCTCGCCCCATTCCTTCCAGAACGCGATGACGTCTTCGATGTTTTTGAAATGCGATGCCTGACGATTGACCTTGAATCCGAGGCCGCGCAGGTACTGGAGCTCTTCCCATTGCGTCTCAGGAAACTTCTCGTCAGTCCGGTCGAGCTCATAGATGAACGTATCGAGCTTGCGCGACGCGGCGATCTTCGGATCGAGCTGGCGGATGGAACCGGCGGCGGCGTTCCGCGGGTTTGCGAACGCAGGCTTCTCCGCTTTGTCCTGCTCCCTGTTCAAGGCCGCGAGCGCCTTCTTCCCCATCCATACCTCGCCTTCGACCGTGATACTGACCGGCCGCTCGAGCCTGAGAGGTACCGAATCGATGGTGCGGATGTTATGCGTCACGTCCTCGCCGATCGTGCCGTTGCCCCGCGTCGCCGCGGTCTTGAGGACACCTTTCTCATAGGTGAAGACGACCTTCAGGCCGTCTATCTTGAGCTCGACGTCATAGGTGAGCTTCGCTTCGTCGCCGAACCGATTGCGGACGAGCTTTCTGACGCGCTCGTCGAACTGCCGCGCTTCTTCTTCTGAAAAGATATCGTTGAACGACCACTGCGCCACGGCATGCGTTATTTTTTTGAAACCGGGCAAAGGCGCTCCCGCGACGCGCTGGGTCGGCGAATCCGGCGTCACGAGCTCGGGATGCGTCTCCTCGATGACCTGGAGCTCATGCTTCAGGTCATCGAGCGCGGAGATCGGTATGAGCTCCGTGTCCTCGACATGGTACGCGTAGCGGTAGCGGTCGATCGCCTCGCGGAGCTTCTTCGCGCGTTCGCGGATTTCCTGAGTCGCCTTCGCCATCAGCGCATTTTAAGGCTGAAAGGAGGTATGGAGAAGCTCCGACTTTACGTCGGGGCGGCCTCGTCCTTAGTACTGCACCCTGATGCCACGCTCGAGCTGGAGTGGGTTCGATGAATCGCAGGTGTTATAGCCTTGGGACGTGATGACGGTCACCGACGGATAGTACGTCTTCGTCACTGAAACGTTCGCGCACGGGTTCGAGCTGCCGCCATTGAGATTGAAGGTGAAGGCCACGGCTTCGACGGGCCGCCCTGGCGGGACGGGGGTATTGGGCGTATAGGTGCGGGTCGTGACCGTGACCGACGCTCCGCCGCATTGCGGGACCGTCGCGGACGTGGATGCGAACGCGCCCTTCTGCTGGTCCCAATACAGCGCGCACTCGATGCCGGTGTCCGCGGCGAAGAACGCGAACTGCGATTCGCGGCCCGCTGACGAAAGGATGATCTGTTTCGAGACGATATCGAATATCGCCGACCCGAGCGCCAAGAGGATGCTCGCGATAAGAACCGCGATAAGGAGGGTGAAGCTTCGATATACCTTCTTGGATTTTGTCGTCATACGTATCAGCCGGCCCAGTTAAAGAGGTTCTCATTGACCTGGAAGGAGCGCGCGATGCCGCCCGAGGACCACGATACCGTGACCGTCACGATCACCTCGTCGTTCGTCCCTGTGACGCGCGTCATCGTGAGGACCCGTGTGAACAGGGACGCCGTGCTGTTGTTCACGCTTTCGCCGTAGAGTCCCGTGATATTCGAAAGATACACCGGCGAACACGACCCGTTGCAGACCGTATGCGTGAAATTCGGCGCATCCACCACGCAGGACGCTCCGATGCAATCGTCGATGCCGGTAAGCCAGGATTGGCTCGTCAGGTAGTTCTGGTCGCGTACCGCGCGCACGTACTCGACGCCTTCCTGCGCCAGATAGAACGCGGTCACCTGGTCGCGCGAATAGTACGCGAGACGCAAGGACTGTGCCGCGAGCGACAAGGGCCCCACGAGCGTGATGAGCAATATCGTGATCGCGACGAACGTCTCGATCAGGGTGAATGCCGGTAGTGCTTTGTGTTTCATATGCATTACAGATCGAGCAATCGTTGCACTACCGTCGCCTGCACCGTGAACGTCGTCGTCCCGCCCGGCACCACCGCAGAACCCTTGATGCGCATAAGAACGCGCGGTTGGACGCCGTCCGAGCGCGTGGAACCGATCACATAGAAATCGAAACTCGTCACCGAGACCTCGGGCGCCGTGATGGCCACCCAGGTGCCGTTCGCGCCCGCCGAGGTTGAGCGCTCGAGCTGGGTGCCGTTCAGGCGATAGACCCATTGGTCCGTAGGGTCGTTCGGGTCCCCTTCTGCCGACTCGAACGCGAGAAGCTTGCCGCTCCCGCCCGAGCAGTCCTTCGTCACCGCGAGCGTGGCGGGCGGCGGCGGCGTGGGAGACGTCTCACAATGATAGGTAGTGCCGACGCGGATGGTGCGCGACATGTCTTCAAGCGCGGCGTTGAGGTTGTTCATGACCGAATTTATCGCCTGCGCGCGCTTGTTCGTTGCGACCAAGGAAAGGAGTGCTCCCACCCCCACCATCATGACGATAGCGAATATCGTCACCGCCACCATCACCTCGATGAGCGTGAACCCGCGGCGGGCTTGGGTGTCGGATGATGATGGAGCGGTTCTCATATCAGGGGTTCGTTACTGAGATCTGCCCCGTCGATTGGATGGTCACCGTCCTGGTCTCCCCTGAAGGCGAGGCGACCACGATCTTCGCGCTCGAATACAGGCTTCCCTTATCGGACGAGATGTTCGCGTCCGGATCGGGCCTGAAGAAGACGACGTCCAGGTGATGGATAGGGCTGGCGTCATCCGAACACTTCGTCTGGTTGAGCGAATCGACCGTACAGTACCGCGTGATGCTGTGTCCGCCGCCCACCGAATACGTATCGATGATGGAATCGACTCCCGAATCGTATACCTTGTTGGCATTCGTATCCGCGAAGAAGGTATAGGTGGATGAATTGGCGAAGCGGATGCCGTAGCCGACCTGGAAGTTCGACGAATCCCCTTTCACCGAGAGCCCATATACCTGGGCTTCGCGTACCGAAAGCGCGATGTCATACGCCAAGGAGCCCAGGAGCATCGAGCTGTCGTAGCGCGAATAGTTCGCGATGACCCCGATCGAGATGACCGCGAATATCGCCATCACGACGATAAGCTCGATCAAAGTGAAGCCCCTGAGTGCTTTTGGCGATGGCCGCGAAGCGTTTTTCATAGATGGAGGGAGAACACGAAGGCCGTGATCGCGGTTCCCCACTCAAGAGGAGAGATCGTCGTGAAAAGGCCTAAGAGAATGCCGAACGCGATGAACGGGACGAACGGCACTTCCGTCTTCATCGTAACCTGCCCCTTCGCGCTTCTTCGATTTCCGCCGCGGAGCGCGGAGGATAAGGCGGCGGCGGCATAGAGCGCGAGGTAGACGATCGTCGCCGACCATACCGCGAGCATCACGGCTTCTATCCCGCGGAAGAATCCGAGCACGATGCCGCCTGCTCCGGCCACGTATCCGTCGCCGATGCCCATCCCGCGGCCCTTCGTCACGAAAACGACTGCGAAGAAGAAGGCGAAGATGGCACCGCCGCCCAGCGCGCTGTCTATGAGAGGTTCCGGATTGCCATGAGCGAGGGCCTGCGCGAGGGAAGCGACCGCGGCGGCAGCAAGAAGCACCCAGATGAAATCCAGAGGGACCAGCGTATGCCGGAGATCGTATGCGGTCGCGCCTATGAGCGCGGCGAGAAAAACGAGAAGCGCGGCGAACGAAAGGAGCGGGAAGAGAGAGGCTGTCGCCGGGATGAGCGGCGCCGCGAGCGCGAATGAGATGCCGGTCGCGAGCTCGACCAGAGGGTACTGCGGCGAGAGGCGGCTGCCGCAGTCGCGACAGCGGCCGCGCAGAGCCGCATACGAAAAGAGCGGTACCAGGTCCCGCGCGCGGAGCGTATGCCCGCATGCCATGCACGCCGAACGCGGCGACGATCGTTCATCGAAACCGAAGCGCAGGACCGCGACGTTCACGAAGCTCCCTATGCAAGTGCCGAGGATGAAGAGAAAGGCGGGCGCGAGCCAGAGCATGTATGGATTATAAGACGAAGAAAGCCTGTCCGAGGACAGGCTTTCTGATTCTTTCAAACGGTAAGCGAGTGGGCGCTAGGGTTTGACGTCGTAACACTGGTCGGTACCAGCGGTCGTCGTACAGGCTGCCGACGCGCCGTTGAAGTCGGCGGTGCCACCGGTGCAGTTCGTTCCTGCTGCGGCGTCCGCATCCTGAGAAAGCGCAGCGTTGGTGCTGTCTTCAAGGATCGCGCCTAAGTGATAGGTGGAGCAGGTCGCGCCGGAACCAAGCGCCGAGTATTTGTACTGGGTAGCGCCCACCGGGTCGGTCGGGACTACCGATATGTACGTCGGTGCGAGTGCGCCGCCATAGATGTTGGTCGGGTAAGTGTTGCCGTTCGCATCGTAGTAGAGGGAGAGGGCGAGCTGGATCTCCTTGACGTCTTCGAGGCGCCTCGTATCGCGCGCCTTGATGCGGGCCGTATTGAGAGAGGCCAAGATGACCGAAGCGAGGATACCGATGATTGCGATGACGACGAGGAGCTCGATGAGGGTGAAGCCCCGGAGCGCTCGTTTCTGAAATGCTTTCACGATCATATCTATATGTCTTCCGTTAGATGCTTACGAATATGCTTTTAAAATGCGAAGCGTTTGCTGTTTCTCATTGTAGCTGTCCCCTGCCCTCCAGGGAAGGCGCATGTGGATAAAGGGGGAAACAGCCTTTTAGGCACCCCTTAGGTTGCGGCGGCCATATTGTAGATAGGGATGAGTACTGAAGCCAAGAGCACGCCTACGCCGAGACCTAAGACGACGATCATGATCGGCTCAATGAGGCCGACGAGCGTATCTACGGCCGTCGAAACCTCCCGCTGATAGAATTTGGCGAGCGTCTTGAGGATCCTGCCGACCTCGCCCGTCTCTTCGCCGACCTTGAGCATGGCGACCAGGATACCGGGGATCTCCTTCTTCCCTTCGAACGCGCCCGAGATCGTGCCGCCGCCTTTCACGCTGGTCACCGCGTCGGTCAGGATGTCTGCGTAGACCGCGTTCCCTACCACGTTCGCCGTCACCTCAAGCGCCTGCAAGACCGAGACGCCCGAATCAAGCATCGTCGCGAGGTTGTCGGCAATGCGCGAGAGATAGAGCTTCTTATTCAGGTCCCCGACATACGGGATGGCGAGCTCGAAACTGGCCGCGATCTGCTTGCCGGAAGGGGTCTTCAGGTAGTTGAAGAGGAACACGCCGCCGACGACGAGAAGTATGAGGAGGAACACGCCGTAATTCACGAAGAAGAACGAGATGGCGATGACGATCTTCGTATAGATAGGGATATCCTGGCCCGCGGAGGTGAGGATCGACGAGATGCGCGGGATGACGAACGTCATCATGAGGATCATCACGATCGCGAACGTGGCGACGACGAACGCCGGATAGATGAGGGCGTTCTTTGCCTTGTTCATCACTTCGTAGTTGCGGTCCAAGTAGTCGGCGAGATAGACGAAGGTTTCGTCGAGGCGTCCGGACTCTTCAGCGGCCCTGACCATGCTCACGTAGAATTCGCTGAAGACCTTGGGGTGCTTCGCGAGCGCCTTCGACATCGAGATGCCTGACTGGATATCGTCGCCGACTTCCGTAAGGGTGCGCTGCATGAGCGGCTTCTCGGCTTCCGTCGCGAGCATCCGGAAGATGCGCAGCGCCGATACCTGCGCTTCGAACAGGGTCGAGATCTCGCGCGAGAGAAGCACCACGTCGCGATTGCTGACGTTCTCAAAGAGCGTGATATTCGCGCTGAAGAGGTCTTTCTTGCCTTCCCCTTCCTCGACCGAGGAGACTACGAGCCCGCGGCGCTGCAGAGAGCTGATGGCCACGTCGCGGGAAACGGCATCGATCGAGCCGTCCTGCTTAGCTCCTGATTGGTCAACCGCTTGGTATTTGAAGAGCATGGGTATGTGTTAGACGAGCCGCGCGAAGACCTTGGGATTAAGCGAGCGCGCGAGGGCGTTTTCGGGCGTCACCTCGCCGCGCCGCACGAGCTCGGCGAGCGAACGGTTCATGTCGATCATGCCGGTATCCATACCGGTCTCGATGACGGCATTGAGCTCGTGCGTGCGCTTCTCGCGGATGAGGTTCGCGACCGCTTCGGTATTGAGAAGGAGCTCATACGCCGGGATGAGGCCGCCCGATATGCGGGGCACGAGGCGCTGGGAAAAGATGCCCGCCAAGGACGCCGCAAGCTGGACGCGGATCTGATCCTGCTGGGTCGAGGGGAAGGTATCGATGATGCGGTCGATCGTCTGCGCGGCGTTGTTGGTGTGCAACGTCGAGAGGACGAGATGGCCGGTTTCGGCGGCCGTCACGGCGGCCGCCATCGTCTCATGGCCGCGCATCTCGCCCACCATGAGGACGTCGATGTCCTCGCGGAACGCGGAGATGAGGGCGGACTCGAAGCTCTTGGTGTCGATCCCGACTTCGCGCTGGTTGATGATGGACGATTTCGACTCGAAGGTGTATTCGATAGGGTCTTCGATGGTGATGATGTGCTCGGTGCGCGTCTGGTTGATACGCTCGATCATCGAAGCGAGCGTCGTGGATTTCCCCTGCCCTACCGGCCCCACCACGAGAAAGAATCCCTGTTCGAGCTGGCAGAACGTCTCGAGCGCGGGCGGAAGCTTGAGCTCTTCGAACGACTTGATCTCCTTAGGGATGAGCCTGAGGGCTATAGACGTGGTGCCCTGCTGGAAGAATGCGTTCCCGCGGAAGCGTACCCCGGGAGTGTTCGCGATGGAGCCGCGGTACGGGTAGGAGAAATCCAGCTCCTGCTCCGTTACGAACTTGTTCTTCTTTTCGGGCGATACGAGTTCGGTGAGGAGACCCATCGCATCATCAGCGCTGTATTTAGGACGTTTGAGAAGCGGGATGAGGGTCCCCGAGACGCGGATGAGCGGGTTCGAGTTCGCCACGATATGCAGGTCCGACGCACCCTCGGCGATGACCGTCTGGATGAGTGATTCGAGCTCGCTTTTGTATTCCATCGTGGCGAGAAAGGGCGTTTCAGTGAAAGTATAGCGCGGTGCAGAGACAAAAAACCGCGCCTTCGGCGCGGGCAGTGGAAAGAGCGTGCCTGCTAGGCGGACTTTTTCGCGTCAGCGATCGAAAGCGCCTTCTCGACGACCTCGGACGGTATCGAGCTCGCCTTCACGATATAGCCGGCGGCGCCGAGCTGCATCGCCTTATCGATATCCTCCTGCGCGCCCTGGTTCGTGAGCATGATGACGGCAGCGTTCGGCGCGATCCCCTCCTTCTTCATCGTTTCCAGGAATTCGAATCCGGTAAGGGCCGGCATGACGACGTCGAGGAGAATGATGTCCGGCGCCGCGCCTTTCCGGAGCTTCTCGAGCGCCTCCTTAGGGTCAGGACACGCTTCGACCACAGAACCTCCCGCCTTGAACTTCAGCGAGTACATGTCGAGCAGGAACTTATCGTCGTCCACGAGGAAGATGGAACGGCTTTTCGTTGAAGCGGGAGCAGGTGCGGGAGCGTCCATAAGCGTTATGCGTGAGTGGGAGCGGTCGGTGCGGCTTCAGGTGCTTCGGGCGTCGCAGGCTCTTCGTCGATGAGGTCGTTGCCGCCGAGCGTGTTCACTTCCTCGAGCGGTATCTTCCCTTCGAGCATCTTCATGATAGCATCCTCCTTCATCGTGAACATGCCGCCCGCGCGCGCGACTTTGTTAAGCTCCTCTTCGATCGGGTTCGAAAGGATGACGCGCTCCAATTCAGGCGTCGTCGCCAGCATCTCGAAGACGGCGATGCGGCCACGGGTGCCGTTCGGACATGTGGGCGAAGGCGCGATCCCGTATGCTTTGTCGGTTTTCGGCACTTTCGCGCGCACTTCGGCCGGAAGATCGGCGAACTCGTCGTCGATCATCTTCTTCAGCGGGCCTTCGATGCTCAGGGGCTTGCCCGCGTCGGGACACCTGAGGCGCACCAGGCGCTGGGCGATCGAAAGGATGAGGGTCGGGGCGATGAGGTACGGGTCCACGCCCATGTCCACGAGGCGCGGCACGATGCCGATGGCGTTATTGGTGTGGAGCGTGGTGAGGACGAGGTGGCCGGTCAAGGCGGCCTGGATGGCGAGCTGGGCCGTCTCTTTGTCGCGGATCTCTCCGACCATGATGATGTCTGGGTCCTGGCGGAGGATGGAGCGCAGGCCCGACGCGAAGGTATAGCCGATCTCGGCGCGCACCTGCGACTGCGCGACGCCATCCACGTCGTATTCGACCGGGTCCTCCAATGAGACCACGTTCAAGGATTCCCGATCGAGCTCTTCGAGGATGGCGTAGAGCGTCGTCGATTTTCCGGAACCGGTCGGGCCTGAGATGACGATGATGCCGTAGGGCTTCTTGATAGCAGCGCGCAAGGTCGCCGCGTTGTCGGGCGTGAGGCCGATCTCATCGACTGTCACGTTCTGATGCGAACGGTCGAGGATACGCATCACCACCTTTTCGCCGTGATACGTGGGGAACGTCGAGACACGGAAGTCGACGCGGCGCTTGTCGATGTTCGCCGAGAAGCGTCCGTCCTGAGGCTTCCGGTGTTCGTCTATCTTCATGGACGCCAAGACCTTGATGCGTGCGACGACCTGCTTCTCGACGTTCTTCGGCAGGCGTAACGACGTATAGAGGATGCCGTCCACGCGGAAACGCACCTTCAGTTCGTCGCGGCTCGGCTCGACGTGGATGTCGGACGCCTTGCCGTCCACCGCGTAGCGGAGGATGGTCGAGACGATTTTCGTCACCGGCGCGTCTTCCTTGATGCGTTTCTCGTCGTCGGTCCCGAGGTCTTTGTCTTCGGTGACGTCATTGAGCTCGACCGCGAGCGCATCATCCGACGAGCCGGTCGTACCAAGCTCGCCCAAGGCCTTCCCCACCTCCCCCGAGAGGCCTTTGTACATCCCGACGATGCGGTCGAAATCGGCGTCGGCGATGAGGTACAGTTTGTAGGGCGTGTTCGTCTTTGAGGCGATGAAATTGAGCGCTTCGATCGCGTCGAGGTTGTCGGGATCGGTCGTGCCGACCTCCAAGGCGCCGTCCGCCACGCCCAAAGGGACGAAGCGATAATGACGGGCGGATTCTTCGGGGATGTAATGGAGTACCTCGTACGGCACATTCCCCTCGTTCCCGATGAGGCGCGTCGGGATGCCGTAGTAATCGCCGCGCGCGGAAAGGATGTCTCCCGCGGAAACGCCGCGATCGATGAGCGCTTTCTCCAAGGACTTCTGTCCCGCACTGACCTCTTCCTTCACGCCGGCGAGCGCCTTCTGATCGACGAGCCCGCGATCGGCAAGAAGGGAGAGTACGTCCATGGCTTAGTGCGTGGAGGTCGTTCCGCTCGTGATGGCCGGACCTTGCTTGCCGGAGAGAGGTGCCGGACCTGAAAGCGGCGCGAACGGATCAGGACGGCCGACGGGTTCGGGTACGAGCTGTTGACTGAAATCCTGAAGGCTCTGATACACCGGATCGGAGAAGAACGACCCATCGAGCCTGATGGTCTTGAGCTGGGCGAGGAGCGAGATGAGATCGTCGTCGACCCCGCTTGCGTTCTGAGGTGCCGTCGCCGTGAGCGCGGCCTGGGGCTTCGAGGTGAAGAAATACGAGTACGCGATGAATCCTCCGATGACGAGGATGGCGACGAGTATGGGGATCTGGTATTTCTTGAGTGCGCCTGACATATGTTTTATGAGGCAGTAGCTGCGCCTGAGGCGGCGGTCGTGTTCGCATCGGGCTTGAGCCAGTATGTACGGACGTTCAGCGTGAAGTCGTAGACGCCCGTATCGTTCGTGGTGAAGGTGAGGCCGACGACGTCCACGAGCCTGAGGCTCTGCTCGAGGTCGGTGAGATAATTCCTGAAGGTGTCATAGGTTCCTGAAACCGTGAACGAGATATCCATAGACTCATACCCCTGGTCGCCGCCGCCGATCTGGTCTGGATTCTGGCTCGATGAATCGGCCTGTATGGAGACGTTCCTCACGCGCATGCCGTATTTCGATGCCATGGAGTCGAGATCGAGGATGAGCCGCACATTGTCCACGTGATCCGGCAGGAGCTTATTGAGCCGGTTGATGTCGTTCGGTGAGAAGGTGTTGTAGCGCGCGAGGAGCTGGTCGCGGACGGTCTCGAGATCGCGCGCGCGCGTGAGGGCGTTGTCATACTGGCTTTCTTTCGCCAAGGATGCCTGGATCGAGGTATAGGTCGGATTGATGTACCAGAAAAAGATGGTACCGGCGATCACAAGGAAAAAGACAGGCATCAGGAGTTTCATAGGCTTGGTGAAGGCTGGCCGGAAGCAGGGCTTGACGACGGTTGAAGCGCGGGGGAGCTCGTCGCAAACGGCGTCGCGGCACCGGTATAGAGCATGCGTGAAAGGTTTGCGGTCGCCGTGAACTGGAATCCTATGATGCCCGTCTTATCTATGTTCACGTTCGTGAATACCGGTTCCGTGATGATGGTCGAGGAGGAGAACGCATCCGACTGAAGCGCGACCGCGTTGAAGCTCTTCGCTTGTCCGTTCGCGGCTATCGATACGTGCGTCGCGTCGGTCGCCGCATAGGTAAAGTCGCTGAACGCGACGGACGACAGCGTGTCGGTTTCAAGCTCGCCGAAGAGCTTCGAGAGCGCGACATGCTGCTTGAGGAGCGCTTCGGCCGCGTTGATGCGCGTATCGAGACGCGCGAGCTCCTGGATAGTGCTGGGCTGGAATGCGGCGCGATCGCGGTTGAGCGAATCCTGTTTCGCCTGTATCTGAGAAAGGGTGTAGCCCTGGAAAAGGTATATGGCAGCCGCAGCGAGAATCGCTATGACGAGAAGAGCGCCCGCGATGATGTTCACCAAAGCGATAGGGCTCTTCCGTCTCGTACCGGGAGCGGTCTCCACCTTGAGTGACGCCTTCGGTATGAACGACGTCTTCACGCGTTCTTCCATATGGTAGAGGATAGCATCCGGCATAGCGTACGGAGCGGTCGCGCGGGAGAACGATGTGCAGAACGCGTGGCGCTTTTCTCTGCGGTTTCAGATCCGGGGAGATCTAGGCCTGGAGTGCCCGGAGCGCGAGGCCGATGGCCGAAGCGAACGTAGGACCGGCCGATTTGAGAACGTCTTCGATGAACGCGGGCGCGGAAACTTTCTTGAAGGGCGTCCCGCGGACGATAGTCGCGTCAAAATAGCGGGCGGCGACCGTCTCGAGGCCTTTCAGGCATGCCCCGCCGCCGAGGAGGACGACCTGCGAGATGGCCTTCCCTTCCTTACGCTGATAGGCCAGGAAGATCCGGCGCGCTTCAGCGAATATGAAATCGAGCGCGGCAGAGCCGGTTTCGGAAGTCTGCATGCCTTTCTCGCGCTTCTCTGCTTCGGCCTCCTTGAATGACGCGCCTTTGGACTTCGCCAACGCGAGCGTGAGATCCTGACCGCCGCGGCCGATGGTATGCGAGATCGCGATGATGCCGAACTCGATGATGTAGACCCGCGTCGCTGACGCGCCGAGGTCGATGATCATCGCCGGCGCCGTGGTGTGCTCATAGGAAGCGCGTCCCATGGAGAACGGCTCGACCTCGTAGAAAAGAGGTCGGAGCGCAGCCGCTTCGGTGACCGATTGGAACTTCGTGAGCATTTGATTCTGGATGGCGACCAGGAGAACATCGGTCGTGTTCGCCGGCTTGCCTGCCTTCGCGCCTTCGGGCCCGTTGAGCGAAAGGAACTGCGCTTCTTCCTCAGGGATCACGAACCAATCGAGCGAGACTTCGGTGATGGGCACCGGGATGTACTTGCGCGCTTCGATGGGTATCATGCTCGCCAGATCGCTCCGGTTTTTCGTCGGAAGGTTGATGACATTGATGAGCGAGGCCGAGAGCGGGACGGAAAAACCGCCGGTCCTTGCGGTCGCGTTCGCTTCGGTCACGAGATCCTTGAGGGCGGCGCCGAGCTTGTCGAGGGGCGGGTTCACCGACTGTCCGACTTCGGCGTTCGCATACGGGCCGAGCGCTATCTCGCCGTAGGTCTCGAGGACGGCGCTCCCCTTCTGGAGCTTGAGCTGGACGGCCTTGATAGACGAAGTGCCGATGTCCACGCCGAGCACGGAATCAGAATCCTTCGCCCCGATCGAACCGAGGGATGAGGCGAGCTTATTGAACGTTTCAGTGAGAGAGCCGAGACTGAATGCCATAGGAGTGCGACAGGTTGTAGTATATACCAGCCGTATGTTCATTCGCTCGATCCAGGCTATCCTCGACGCGTTCATCCCGCTCTCGCCCGAAGCCGCGATCGCCCGCTCGCTTTCGGAGGAGAGGCTCGGCGAACTCATGCATCCGGTCGTGCATCGCGACCGTCCGTGGATCACGGCGCTCTTTCCCTATAGGAATCCCAAGGTACGCGCGCTCATCCGGGCCATAAAATACCGCGGCGAGAAGGCGCCTTTGCCCGCCTTGGGCCGCGTCATGGGAGATGAGATACTCGCGTTCATCGCTGAGAAAGGCGGCCGTGGCGCATGGAAAGGGATTCCCCTGCTCATCCCGATCCCGAGCTCCCCGAAGCGTCTGAGGGAGCGCGGCTACAACCAAGCGGAGCGCATCACGCTCGCCATCCTTCCCTCGCTCGGTACTGAGGCCCTGTACGCGCCGGATGTCCTCGCGCGCGAAGAGAGGAAGAGCCAGGTGTCCGTATCGAAAGCCGACCGCGAACGCAATATCGCCGGAGCATTCCGCGTCATCCGTCCGGAGAAAGTGCGCGGCGCCGCGATCATGCTCATCGACGATGTCGCCGAAACAGGCACGACGCTCGCCGATGCGAGGCGCGCGCTCATGGAATCCGGCGCCGCGGCGGTCGCAGCCTTCACGGTGGCGCACTGAAAAAGAAAACCCCAGCACGTATGTGCTGGGGTTTTTACGAGAAACGATCCTGAGGATTACTGCGCAGCTCCGGTCGAAGCCGAAGTCGTCGCGGAAGCCGAAGCGCTTCCGGATGCCTCGATCTTCTGGAATTCCGCGAGGATCTTCGTCGCATCCTGGCGAGCGGTCACCAGATCCTGCTGTGCCGCTTGGATCTTCGCGTGCGCGGCCTTCAAGGTAGAAGCGTTCGACGCGGCAATCTTCGTGTCGCCATTGTCAGGCGTGAGGGGAACGATCGCGGTCACTGCTGATTGCGCCTGAACCTGGGCGTCAGCCACCTTCGCGTTGTAGTCGGCAAAAAGCGTGTTCGCCGCGGTCACATCCGCCCCCGCGCCCTGCGCGCTCTGGATGCGGCTCGTGAGCTTGGCTGCGATGAGGTGTAAGGTCGTCGAGACCGTCACCACGCGATCGGCCGCGGCGATGATCGCGCCCTGCGGGATGATCAAGGCGTAGATGCGGTAGGAATCGGTGATGGATTTGACGTCGGCCTTGAGCGTCGTCGCATCGGCATCAGCATCGATCTTCGTTTTGAGCTGTCCGAGCGCCGTGACCTGTGCGTTCAAGGTGCCGGCGATAGAGGCCTTGTCGGTATCGGAGAGATTCTTCATCTGGCCGACCCGTGCGATGAGGGCGTTCAAGTTCGTGACGCGGCGGTCTATCTCCTGGTCGCCGCGCTGGATGCCTTTCGTGACTGTCGCAGAGACCTGGACGTTCGCTCCGGCAGAGGCTGACGCGCCAGCAACCGGCGTCGTGACGGTCGTGTTCGCGTTCGCTGAAGCGCCAAGAGTGGTGGCAGTGTCAGCAGACGCGAGTACCGGTACCAATGCCGGCACGAGGCCGAGCATGAGCGCGATGATAAACGAGATGCGGGCGAATGTGGTGTGTTTCATATCCGTGCTGATGAGAATTACTGTTGCGGCACTTCCTTATCGTTCATGCCGCTGTCGATCGAAGCGTTGTCAGAGGCGAAGGCATTAGTATCGCCATCAGTAGAAGAGAGGTCCTGCTGTATCGCCGCATCCGAGGTGTCGGATCCCGAGGGAAGCGTCGGACCTTGAGCGACCTGCGGCGTCGTTGTCGCCGTAGTGTTTGTCGCGGCGGGAACGGAAGCCGGGTTCCCGCGCATCGTGAACCAATAATAGAGTCCGCCGAGGATGACCGCGGCGATGACTACCCAGAGGACGATTTTTCCACCTGACATAATGTGAGAATGCGTGTCGAGCTTACTGACTAATAAAGCATCGGTTATTAAATCGAATCCTCATTATATCCTACGCGCTCCCCTGTCAACGGGGTGCTTCATCTCAGCCATGAGGCGCGCCGTTTAGGAAATCGCCTTTCCGGGTGGAAGGAGAAGGCCGAGTATCTCTTCCCACGAATGCACCCGGGTGACGCCCTCCCTCGTCTGACCGCGGTTCCACGGCGTATCGAAAAGCAAGACGGGGATGCCGAATGACGCTACATCTTCGGCGAAATGAAGCGCGTCGTCTATGAATACCGCTATGCCGAGCTCGGTCGCGATATCGGATTTTCGGCGAGCTCCTCCGTCATGCGCGACCTGGCCGGTAAAATGGACTTCGCGGTAGAGGCCCAGGAGGTTCTTTTCAAGCCAACGGACGGTCCCTTCCCTCCACGCTTCGGCGCGCCCCGTCACGATGACGATGTCATACGCGTCGCGAAGCTTCTCAAGCGCCTCTTTCGCGCCGACGACGGGATCGGCTTCGTGATGGAATTCCGTCGCCATGAATTCGCCGATGCGCCGCGTCGCCTCCTCGGGCGTACAGTTCCACATCTTCGAGAGATCGAAATCAGCGACCTCATCGCGCGCGTATGACGTGCCGTATGTCGCGTTATGGAATGCCGCGAGCGCATCGCCCGCCCGCATAAGCACGTCGTCGAAATCGACGCCGAGAACGGGCTTTGGAGTATCTCTCATCCGCCTATTATCCGCGGATACGGCGAAACTTCAACTTAACCGCAGACGGTCTGGATGATGCGGGCACACACTTGGTAAGGATCCATGTTCGCTGCCGGGCGGCGGTCTTCGAGATATCCCTGTCCCGCGTTCGCGGTCGCCATCGGGATGCGTATCGATGCGCCGCGGTCGGACACGCCGTAGCGGAATTCGTTTATGTTGCAGGTCTCGTGCTTCCCGGTGAGGCGCTGCTCGTTGCCCGCGCCATAGACGGCGATGTGTTCGGCGTGTTTGTGCTTGAGCTTTTCGCATGCGGCCTTCACCGCCTTGAGTCCTCCTTTCGCGCGCATCGCCTTCGTCGAGAAGTTCGTATGGCATCCCGCGCCGTTCCAATCGCCAAGGACGGGCTTGGGCTCATACGAAACTTCGATATCGTATTCCTCGCCGAGACGCTTCAAGAGCCATCGCGCGATCCAGAGCTGGTCCGCCACCTCCAAAGGACCAAGCGGTCCCACCTGGAATTCCCACTGCCCCGGCATCACTTCGGAGTTGATGCCGGAGAGCGTGATGTTGGCTTCGAGGCACGCCTGCATGTGGTCTTCTGCGAGATCGCGGCCTTCTATGTTCTCTTCGCCGACGCCGCAGTAATACGGGCCCTGCGGACCCGGGAATCCCACCGCCGGAAAGCCGAGCGGACGGCCGTCCTGGAAGAGCGTGTATTCCTGCTCGATGCCGAACCAGGATTCGGCCGATCTGTATTTCTTCGCGATCGCGCGCAAGGCCGCGCGCGAATTCGTCTTGTGGACCGAACCATCAGCGTTGAACACCTCGCACATCACGAGGAGGTGCGGCGCGCCGCGGATGGGATCGGGCAAGAAAAAAACCGGTGTGAGCCGGCAATCGCTGAACTTCCCTTCTGCTTGTTCCGTGGAGGATCCGTCGAATCCCCATTCCGGAAGGTCTGAAAGCTTCGTAACGGGACCCTTGATAATCTTGGTCTTGGACCTGAGCCCATGCGTGGGCTCGTGCCCGTCAAGCCAGATGTATTCCAGCATGACCGGCACGTTCTTTTTAATGGTTGGCATACCAGAATTCTAGCAGCAGTCTCGCGCTGCGTATCCTGAGTAGGGCTGTGAATAGGGTTCATGAGCCCCCGCCCTTTACTCGAACTCAATCGAGCAGAAAACTGGACTGGGGGGTTAAAAAACAGCCGCCCAAAAGGGCGGCTGTTTTTCTAACTATTCTCCCGCGTTAGCCTTTATAGTCGACATAGACAGCCGCAGTGCATGTCGTACTGCCTCCATTGCCATAGAAGGTAAGGCGGTAATTGTTGGTCACTGCAGTCAGATTATTGAACGTCAGAGATCCGCTCGGGTCCCCCTTATCTCCGCTATCCCAGACCGAATAATTCGCGTTCTGACTCGTCCAGGTGAGCGTCACAGAAGAATTCGGCTTCACCGAATAGTCGTACCCGGTGGTGTAACTGCTGGGCGTAGAGGAGCTCGGCGTGAGCGTGCAGGTGGGTGCCGGGACCGAATTGACCACGTTGAGATAGCCTCCGTTCACCAGCCCGTTGTTGTTCGCATCATACACATTGATGAAGTAGGATCCGGTCGCGAGCGCAGGAGAAACGGTAACCGACCAATGCCCGTTCACCACGGGGATCGAACCGCTGCCGTATGCCTTGCCGCCGCTGTTGCTCAAGACGACGCCCACTTGGCTGACGCCGCTTGCCGTACCGGAAATCGTCGGAGTCGGCGTGGAACTCTGGGTAAAGACGGTATTGTCGAACGCAGCCTGCTCTGAAGCTACCACCGAGATGTAAGTAGTGCATGTCGAGCTGCCGCCCGGTCCGCTCACTTGGAGCGTGACCGAGGGGATCTGGGTCGTGCCCTGCGAGACCGTGATCGAAGGGGTGAAGGACATGGACCCGCTCGTGGCCGGGGTGCCGGAGGGCGGAGGGATATTGTCTTTGCCTGAGGTGTCAGATACCCACTGCGCGTTCGTCGCACCGGTGCTCGACCAAGTGAGAACGGTCGGGATATTAGGAGCGACTGCGCTTGGGTCGGCACGGAGACTGCAGGTCGGCGCGGTAACTACAGCAACTCCTGCGTGGAATGTTCCGCTTTGAGCAAGAGTCTGAGACTGATTGCTATAGACAACGGCTCGGAGCATATATGTTGCACTCGGGAGAGTCGAGGGAACTGGTATAGCTACGTTGCCGCTGCCTCCTGACGACACGAGAGTGCTTTGTGCCGTGTAGGGCTGTCCGGTCGAGGCGTTCACGATCCATATCTGCGAACTCGCGGGGAGGTTCGCGTAGCTCGCAGAGATGTTCGAGGAAGAAACCTCGCGTACGTAGAGAGTCGGACTGGTAGCAGTCGTTGGATGCTCGGTGTTCGGCGTGGTGGTAGTGGTCGCGTGCGTGCTCGCAGCGGTCGATGTGTTCGCGGACGTCGAACCGGCGCAGGCGAGCGCGATGCGGGTAGCGGGGCCGATGAAGCCAAAGCCGGTCGTATCAGGCGAACCGGACGTCACGACGCCATGCGCCGCTTGCCAGTTCTGCACGGCAAGCTGGGTCATCGGTCCGAAATAGCCGGTCGGCGTGACACCGAGGAAATTCTGAAGACGCGTGACATCGCCGCCGGTCGTCGCGTCCGTGACGCCTGCGTAGAGATTGTAGGTGAAAGAGATACACGACGGCGCAGCTGGCACGGCGCCTGAGCTGGCAGCAGTCGAAACCGAACCTGAGGAAGAAGCGCTTCCTGAGGCCGTTGTCGAGGTCGTCGGCTGGCCATGAAGCGCGGCGTTCACGTTCGCGATGGTGCCGGAATCGGCGCCGAAAGTCGAAAGCAGATTGACGATGGCCTGTATCTGCGCGTCAGTGAGGGTCGCCGCATGTGCGGGGGCCGCGGCAAATGAAAGCATGAGCGCGAGAGCGAACGCAGCAGTGCCGAATATCTTTCTCATGGAATGAGGAGTATTAAAAAAGGCCGGAAATAATACAAAAACTGTAGCACAGGGACAGGACAGCGGACGCTGCGGCTGGATATTCAGCCTTTCGCAGGCCCGGGCACGATTTTCAAAGTCGCTGTACGCATCGTTGCTGAAAGACCGGAGATGGTGATCGATACGTCCCCGTTTAATGCGTTCGAGTCTCCGAGGGATCCAGGTGCAGAAAGGACACTGCCGATGGTGCCGCTATACGTGCCTGGCTGATAGCCGTTCACGGTGATGATGAACGTGCCCGTGAGCGTTCCCGTCGTGCCGTTCGAGTAGCCGACCAAGGTCGGTACGATGGTGATGCCTCCGTCCGTCGCGGTCTGCCCGACGCCGACAGTACCCGTCACTCCCGTTCCGACCACGAAATTGACCGGGGTGGGCGCGATGACGGTAAGCGTTCCTTGGTCGAGAAGCCCCTGATCCGTACCGTCAGCGTCGTAGACGAGCGCGGTGTAGGTACCGCTCGGGATGCCACTGAAAGCAGCCGACCACTTGCCATACGCGACGTGCGTCACCTGATCGCCCGTAAACGCGACGTATGCATGATTCGCATAGAGATCGCTCCATGCCATCGATCCAGAATATGCGGAAGGGACCAGGGCGACAAAGATCGAGTTCGCGCCGGAGGCAGTGCCGGTAAGCGTGAACGAATTCGTCGGATCATTCACGTTCGTCTGATCGATGCCCGCGGACATCACGTTCCCGTAGGAACCGTCTTGGCAGGCGATCGTCGCTCTCGTTTTCGGCGTCATGACCCCGAAATCGGCATCGCTCATCGAGGAGAGGATGTTGTCGTTCAGTTGCAACGCGCCGACCGCCCTCGCGGTAATGGGACCGTAATACCCGGTATTGTCATCGGATGGCAGAAGACCGACCTTTATAAGATAGTTCTGGAGAGCGGTCACTTCAGGGCCTGAAGAACCCAGTCTCGTGGCGCTATAGGTGTTGACGCACGCGGCAAGGCTGACAGAAGGCGTACCGCCGAGCTCCTCTGTGACTTGGTTCACGACCGACTGATCGACGCCGAAGGATTGAAGGAGCGAGACGATCGCCGATACCTGCCCGGGGGTCAGCGAGGAAGCGTGGGCCGGCAGAGCAACTAATCCGAAGGAAAGTACGAGCGCGAAACCGAGTAGGGCCTTCCCTATGTTTTTAAGCATGTAAATCAGTTAAGAGGCGATATAAGAAGACGCGGTGATTAAAGCACGATATGGACGTCCCGCAAAACATTATGCACCGAGCCAGCGAAGTATGGCGCGGATCGGCTGTTCCCAGTCCTTTTCGAGCATGAGCATATGCCCCATGTTCGGAAATTCGGCATACTCGGCCCCATACTTCCGCGCGAGCCGTTTCTCGACCGACACCGGAACGGCGCGGTCCTCAGCCCCGGCGATGACGAGGACTGGGCAGTCGATCTTCCCTATCTTCATAAGAGGCATGCCGACGGCCGCCCTGGGCGAATCGGGGACGAGCGAGTCGTATGATTCTTCGGGAAGCTTATTGAGAAAGAAACGGCGCGCTTCGGTGCGCGTGAGCGTGTAAGGACGTCCGAGGAATGCCGCGACAAGATATTTGAAACCGCCAAGGACTACGCCGTTCACGTAGACGATGCCTGCGGGTGGAGCACTCGCGACGATGACGAGCTTTTTCACGCGCATATCCTTCGAAGCCATCATCTGGCAGACGAGCCCGCCCATCGAGTGACCGACGAGATATGCGGGACCGATTTCGGAAAGGACGCTGGTGACGTCTTCGGCATAATCATCGAGCGACGTCTTCGCGAGAGCGGGAGCGGGGCTTTCGTGGTGCCCGCGCAGGTCGACAGCATACGAAACATACCCTTCCTCGGCAGCGACGCGCTGCCAATCGGCGAACTGATGCTTTCCGCCCATCGCACCGTGCACGAAAAGTATGGGAAATGGGTTTTTCTGAGAGACAGGAGCGCAGCGTCGGACCGCAAGAGAGCCTATCTGGATGAGGGAGAAATTTGCTTCCGGCTCCATCGAACCATCTTACCGGGCAAGGAGGATTCGGCTAAGCGCTCGAGCCTCGCCATTGCTCGGCTCTCCGCCTAGCCACCTCGCATCACCCACGCAAAACATGCAGGCGTTTTGCTCCTCTCCGCAGAAACAAAATATGCGCCCTTCAGGCGCTATTTTGTTTCTGCGGAGAGGGAGGGATTCGAACCCTCGATACGGATATTACCCCGTATGGGGGATTAGCAATCCCCTGGTTTCAGCCGCTCACCCACCTCTCCTACGGCCTTCAATTGATAGCACATCTAGAATGCGTCGGCGAATCCCCTGTGTTGCTTTGACATATAAAAACAAGGGGGTAGTCTACGGGCATTACATATAAATCTGTTTTTCATGTTTGGAGAAGACTCATCAGTAAGAGAACGGAAAGGCGGCAGCAATCAAGGTAGAAAGCCTAAAGCAAGAACACGTCCCGGTTTTAAAGAAAACCAGAACAAAAGGCCAAAGGGGAAAAATTAAATAAAAAAAGCGGAGTGAAACCTCCGCTTTTTTTATTGAAGTCCGGTCGGGTATAGTTTCCGGATGAACGCGAGCGACCGTATCGAAGACGCATTCCGGCTGACGCAGCCGCACAAAAGCGCGCTCAAGAAGCTCGGCATCGCGACCGTGCGCGACCTTCTCTACCACTTCCCTTCCCGATACGAATCATCGGCGGATTTCCGACGTGTCGCCGATGCGCGCGCCGGCGAAGAAGCCGCCTTCTACGGGACGTTCTCGAAGCTCGAGATGAAAAAGTCATGGAAGACGAAGGTACCGATGGCGGAAGGGAGCTTCTCGGACGGCTCCGGCACCCTGCGTGTCGTCTGGTTCCATCAGCCGTACCTCGCGAAGATGGTTCCGACGGAGTCCTTAGTGCGCCTTCGCGGCAAGGTGGCGGAAAAGAACGGAAGAAAAAGCATCGTGAACCCGCTCGTCGAGAAAGCTGCCGGGTTGCCGGAATTCGGCGGTGAGGAAAAGATGCTTCCGGTCTATCCGGAATCAGCGGGCGTGACGAGCCTGTGGTTCCATCATGCCGTCAAGAAAGCGATAGAAGAAGGCGCGCTCGATACGCTCGAGGAATCGCTGCCGAAAGACGTACTGAAACGCTATCACCTTCCCTCCCTCTCGACCGCGCTCGTCTGGATACATCAGCCGGAGAGACAGAACGATGCCGATGCGGCGAGAAAGCGATTCGCCTTTGAAGAAGTGTTTCTCATCCAGATCGCACGCGCGCTTGAGCGCGAGAAGAACAAGGAGCAACGTGCGTACGAGATCGATGCCGACGAAACGCGTGTCAGCGCGTTCGTGAGATCGTTCCCGTTCGAAGCGACTGCCGGGCAGAAGAAGGCGATCGCGGACATCCTCGCCGATTTCCTTGAGCCGTATCCGATGGCGCGACTTCTTGAGGGTGACGTCGGCTCGGGAAAGACCGCTATCGCCGCAGCGACGGCGTATGCGGTCGCGACATCGCGACCTAAGAATGCTGCCGGCAGGAAGCAGGCGTTCGGGAACCTCCAGGTCGCCTACATGGTGCCGACCGAGATCCTTGCTCAACAGCACTTCGCGACGTTCACCTCGTTCTTCAAGAAATATCCGATCCAGATCGGACTCATCACCTCCTCCGGTTGTTACAAATTCCCTTCCAAGGTGAATCCCGAGAAGCCCACCGACATCTCGCGCGCCCAGCTCCTCAAATGGGTCGCGAATGGCGAGATACCGATACTCATCGGCACGCATGCGCTCATCCAGAAGGCCGTCACGTTCAAGCATCTCGCGTACGTCATCGTGGACGAACAGCATCGATTCGGCACGGCACAGCGCCGCGCGATCGCGACGAAAGGCGCCTCGGCGCCGCATCTGCTCTCGATGACGGCGACGCCTATCCCCCGCACGCTCGCCCTCACCCTCTACGGCGACCTCGACCTTACCGTCCTCGACGAACTGCCTGCGGGACGGAAAGAGATACAGACCGATATCGTCACGCCCGCGAAGCGCTCGGCCGCGTATGAGAAAATCCGTGCGCTTCTCAACGAGGGGCGGCAAGCGTACGTCATCTGTCCGCGTATCGATGAGCCCGACCCGACGAAGTCGCTCGCATTGCAAGCGCGGTCGGTATCGGCGGAACTGAAGCGGCTTCAGAAAGACGTGTTTCCCGAATTCGTGCTCGAAAAGCTCCA
>FTGQ01000110.1_pt1 | contig 19463 bp, 24 predicted proteins | sample 1640761 | NCBI WGS metagenome assembly FTGQ01 (sample SAMEA3914789, study PRJEB12502) | metagenome | biome: forest; material: soil | place: Canada | collected 2011-07-03 | depth 0.3 m
CTGCGCGGATTGCGGAAAGACGTGCGAGGTGCCCTTTCGTCCGAACGGCAAGAAGCCGGTCTTTTGCAAGGAATGCTTCTCGAATCATCGGGAGGACATGCCTGAACGAGGCCCTGCGCCGAGAGACCATTCGTTTCGTGCGCCCCAGAGGCATGAAGAGCGCCGGGAATATGGGCGCGATGTTCGGCCGCAGGCCAGTGACCGTTCAGGTCCCGATCTTCAGAAGCAATTCGATATACTCGCCGCGAAACTCGACACGCTCACGCGGCTCGTTGAAAGCCTGAAAACGGAAGAAGCGACGCCTGTCGCCGCCGCCGAATCGAAAAAGAAACCGGCAAAGACCGCGTCCGTACGCAAGACCGCAAAAAAGACCGTAAAGAAATAACCGTCTCCGGCTATCCGCTCACTTCACGACGGCGATTTCGTCATATACGCAATCTGATATGACGACAGCGCGCGGAGAAGTGATAGTGCGTTTCGAGAAGGTCTCGCACGATTTCACCATACGAAAACCGATCCTCCATGAGGTGGATTTTTCGGTGCGCCGCGGTACGAAGATAGCGCTCATGGGTCAGAACGGGGCCGGCAAAAGCACCCTGTTCTCGCTCATCATCAAAGAGCGGGAACCCGAGGACGGGCGGATACTTATCCAGAATGGCCTCACCGTAGCGATCGGGCGGCAGGTAGTGCCGCGCGAGCAGCTCGAGTTTACCGTCCGAGAATTCTTTCAGAGCGTTTTTCCTAAAAAAGTGTACGACATCGATCCGCGTATCGGCGCGGTTCTGGAGATCGTGAACCTTGCAGCGCCATTGGAAAAGAAGATACGCGCTTTTTCCGGCGGCCAGCAGGCGCGGCTCTTGCTCGCCTCGGCGCTCATCCAGAACCCGGACTTGCTCCTTCTCGATGAGCCCACCAACAACCTCGATGCGGCCGGCATCGAACACCTGACCGCGTTCCTCGTCGCGTACAAAAAGACAGTCATCGTCATTTCGCACGATGCGACGTTCCTCAATGCGTTCACGCAGGGAGTGCTGTACCTCAATATCCATACCCACACCATCGAGCAGTACGTTGGCAATTATTCCGATGTCGTCGCGGACATATCGGTCCGCATAGAGAAAGAGAACCGGAAGAACGCTCAGCTCGCGAAAGAGATACAGGAGAACAAAGACAAGGCGAACTTCTTCGCGAACAAAGGAGGCCAGATGCGCATGGTCGCGAAACGTATGCGGGAAAAGGCAGAGGAGCTTGAAGAATCCAAGGTCGAGGTGCGTCAGGAAGACAAGACCATCCGTTCGTTCCGCATCCCGTTCCAGGAAGGCTTGGCGGGGGAGATACTCGCCATTTCTTCGCTCACGGTGATAAAAAACCATAAGCCGACGGAGCGGAAAGTGAAAACAGTGCTTAGAAAGGGCGAGCACCTGCTTCTCGCCGGGCCCAATGGCATCGGCAAAAGCACTCTTCTCCAGTCCCTGGCAGATGGCACGGCAAAAGGCGCGACCCTGTTGCCGGAAACGCGCATCGGCTACTATCGGCAGGATTTCTCGAACCTCGATTTCGACAGGACGGTCTACGAGGAGCTCGCTTCGGTCCTTGATACGCGTATTGAAGAAAACATACGGAAAGCCGCCGGCGGCTTCCTTCTGAACGGCGAGATATTCCACTCGAAAATAGGTCTCCTTTCCGAAGGACAGAAAGGGCTCGTCGCGTTCGCGCGGCTGGTCCTTCTCAAGCCCGGACTCCTCATCCTTGATGAGCCGACGAACCATATTAACTTCCGGCATCTCCCGGTCATCGCCGCCGCCTTGAGCGCGTACGAAGGGCCGATGATACTGGTGTCCCACGTGCCGGACTTCGTGTCGCAGATACGGATAGACGAAGTGCTCGACCTCGGGAAATAGGCGCTCGAAGTCCGGCGGACGTCGGCTCTGCTGTTACTATCAATATATGAAGCAGTTGGTCTGGATAGGCATGCTCATTGGCTCGACGGTGGGCGGTATCATACCGAGCCTGTGGGGAGCAGGCATGTTTTCCTTTTCCTCGATCATCCTTAGCGCGCTCGGCGGCATTTTGGGCATCTGGGTCGGCTACAAGATCAGTCAGTGATTCAAGGATATGGAGCTCGTTCAGCCCTCAGAAGAATATAAAGCTTCATTCATCGATGCGGTAGGAGAATTCCGCGCGGAGTCTCAGTCGAATCCATCTACGGAAAGTTTCCGTAGGCTCTCTCTGGAAAAGCTCGAAAATGACTTCAGATCGTATGTCGATGAGCAGATCGGTTTTGCCGCAGGACAGAATCTTCCTCCTGGCTACGTCCCGAGCTCGTCATTCTGGCTCGTAGATGAGGGCGCATACATCGGTACGGTGAACATCCGGCATCGGATGACCGAGCATCTCATGGCCGTCGGCGGACATATCGGGTATGCGATACGAGCTTCGATGCGCGGGAAAGGCTACGGCAACAAGATATTGGAGCTCGCGATCCCGGAAGCAAAGAAGCTCGGCATCGATCGCGTGCTCGTAACCTGCGACGTGACGAACCTGGCCTCGCGGAAGATCATCGAGAAGAACAGAGGGATCCTAGAAAATCAGGTTCGGAACCCTGAGACGGGTATCGATAAGTTAAGATTCTGGATAAGCGTATGAGCAAAGAACTCGATTTCGCGACATCGCTCGCGCGGCAAGCGGGCGTGATGATGAAGATGAACTTCGTCGGCGGGATGGCGAAGGAGTGGAAAGAGGACACGACGCCGCTCACGGTCACGGATACGGCGATAAATGAACTCGTCCTTAAAGCGGCTCAGGAGGAATATCCGACGTATTCGTTCATCGGCGAAGAGGGAAGCCGCGAGATAGAAAGCGAGTACGCATGGGTATGCGATCCGATAGACGGTACGGTGCCTTTCTCGTTTGGGTATCCGACCTTCGCGTTCTCGCTTGCGCTTACGAAAAACGGCGAGAGCATCCTTGGCGTCATCTATGACCCGATCATGGATCGGATGCTCACCGCCGTGAAAGGCGAAGGGGCCTTCATGGGCGGTAAAAGGATCGCGGTATCCGAGGATGCGACATTGTCCCGGCAGGTGCTCATCGGTATGAATTCCTCGAGAGATCTTCAGAAGCTGCGGAGCGCGTTATCGAACGGAGACTGTCGTTTGCCAACCTTATACTCCTGCGTCTATGGCGGCATGCTGGTCGCCTTGGGAGAGTTTGGCGCAGCCATATATCCCTACGACAAGGCATGGGATGCCGCAGCGGTGAAGATCATCGTCGAAGAGGCGGGCGGTAAGGTCACGAGCATTTCGGGAGACGAACAGCGTTACGATCGGACCATCAACGGTTTTGTCGCGTCGAACGGACTGATACACGACGAGCTCGTCCGCCTGCTCGCCGATCAGTGAACGTCGGTGTCAGGTTCATAGCCCTGACACGTCATCTCAAATACCGGTTACAATATCCATATGGCATCTTTCTTTTCTAATTTCCTGAAACGGGTCAGGCACCTGAAGCGAAGCACGCTCATCTGGGGCGGCATCGGTGTTGTCGTCGTTGCAGGCATCGCTTTTCTCGCATGGCCGAAAGCGCCTCATCGAGAATACGTCGCGGTGACGCAAGGCGCGATAACCGAGACCGTTTCGGTGACAGGTAACAGCACGCCTACCAAAAGCGTCTCTCTCGGCTTCGCGTCGGGCGGCGTCGTCGCGCATGCATACGCGGACGTCGGCACGCAGGTGAGCGCGGGAACGGTCCTCGCAACGCTGAACGTGAACGACCTTTCAGCCCAGCTCAAACAGGCTCAGGCGAACGTCGACGTGGCGAAAGCCAACCTCGCGGGCCTCGAGGCGGGCGCTCAGCCGCAAGACATCGCTGCGGCGCAAGCAGCGTATGACAAGGCCGAGCAGGATCTCGCCAACATGTACTCGAGCGTTCCGGATACCGCTGCCGATTCGTATGCAAAAGCGAATGACGCCGTGCGCAGCCAGCTCACCGCGCTTATCTCGAACGCAGAGACCAATCAGCCCGGGCTCACGTTCTCTACCTCCGATTCGCAGGCAAAGCTCGACGCCATGAATGGCCGCGTCGCGGCCGGCGCAGCGCTCAACGATTGGCAAACCGAGCTCTCAGCGCTCGCCTCGGTTTCTGACGAAGGCACGCTCGACGCTGCCATCCAGAAAGAGCGAGCTCGATTGGCATCGATCCAGAGCTTTCTCGCAAGCATGAACACGGTGGTGAACTCCGCGACAAACCTCGACGCCTCGACGCTCGCGACGTACAAGACGGATGTCGCGACAGCGATAAGCGACGTAAACACCGCATCGAAGAACCTCAATACGCTCGCGCAGAACATAGCCTCTCAGAAGCTCACTGCTGAGCAACTGCAAGCTCAGCTCAATCTCAAGAAGGCGGGCTCCACACCACAAGCCATCGCAGCCGACCAAGCGCAGGTAGAGGCCGCGCAGGCGAATGCCGACTCGATAGCCGCGAAGCTCGCGAATTCTGAGATCGTCGCGCCGATAAACGGCGTCATCACGCAGTTCGATGCGAAAGTAGGACAATCCGTCGGTGCCGCGAGCCCGCTCGTTTCCATCATCTCAGGAAGCGCGTTCGAGGTTGATGCGGACGTGCCCGAGACCGATATCGGGAAGATAGCCGTCGGGGATCCGGTTTCCATGACGTTCGACGCATTCCCTGGAGAAACGTTTACCGGACATGTCTTCTATATAGACCCGGCGCAGACAGTGCTTCAGGGTGTCGTGGATTACAAAGTGAAGGTCTCGTTCGACAAGCCTGATCCGCGCATGAAAAGCGGCCTCACCGCGAACCTCGACATCGCGACCGCCCACAAGGATAACGTCCTCATCCTTCCCGAATACGCGATCCTCGAGAACGACAGCGGCAATTTCGTCGAGACCTTGGAGAACGGGAAAGTCGTCCAACATCCGGTGACGCTCGGCCTTCAGGATGAGAAGGGAAACGTCGAGGTGACGAGCGGCGTGAGCGCCGGCGAGCAGGTCCTCAACATAGGCCTCAAACAGCAATGAGCGGAGTCATCGAGGTAGCAGACCTCAGCAAGGAATACTTCGATACCATCCCTCCGACGGTAGCGCTTCACGACGTCACGTTCTCCATAGACGCAGGCGAATTCGTCTCGATCATGGGGCCGTCCGGTTCGGGAAAATCGACGCTCCTCCATATCCTGTCGTTCCTCGACCGGCCGACGGGAGGCGTCTACCGGTTCCAAGGGAAAGAGATGAACGAGATGGACGATCGCGAGCTCGCCCGCGTGCGCAATTCCGGCATGGGGTTCGTGTTTCAGGCCTTCAACCTCCTTTCGCGTCTCTCGGTCTATGACAACGTGGAGATACCACTTTTGTATTCGACCCTGCCCCGTGCGGAGCGCGTGCATCGCGTGGAGGCGGCGGTAGAATCGGTCGGACTCAAGGAAAAGCTCACCATCGATGCAGGCAAGCTCTCCGGAGGCCAGAAACAGCGCGTGGCTATCGCCCGCGCCCTGGTCACCGACCCTGCCGTAATCTTTGCCGATGAGCCGACAGGCAACCTGGATTCTCAGTCCGGCGCGCAGGTCATGGAGATATTCGACCACCTGCACGCTGAGGGCAGGACGATAGTGCTCGTGACGCATGAGACCACCACGGCCGAGTACGCCGACCGCATCATCCGCATGAAGGACGGGACGCTCGAAAGCGATAAGGCTGTGCCGAAAAGCGAGCGTGCGAAAAGCCGCAAAAGCCAGCTCAAATAGCCTATGCAGTTCAACGACGCATTCAAATCCGCTACCCGTTCGCTTACGCACGGCAAGATGCGCTCGGTACTCACGATGCTTGGCATCGTCATCGGCATCGCCTCCGTCATCATCCTCATGTCGATAGGGCAGTCCGCCCAGGATTACATACTCGGGCAGGTGAAGGGCATCGGATCCGACCTCATCTTTATCATTCCTGGCGCTCCGGCGAACGGCAAGTTCGCTTCGCCTGCCTCCGCGCAGGGGATCGTCATCACGACCTTGAACCAGCGCGATGCCGATGCGCTTAAGCGCGAGCCTTCTATCGTCGCGGCGGAACCTGAGGTCCGCGGCCAGGCGTCGGCCGTCTATGACAGCAATGACGTCTCGGTCACCTATGAGGGCGTGGATGCCGGATTCTTCCCCGTGCGCAATTTCGCTGTCGGCACCGGAGCGCCGTTCACGCAAAGCGACGTTGATTCGCTGAACCACGTCGCGGTCATCGGTCCCGACCTCGCGAAAACGCTCTTCGGCCAGTACATGGATCCTATCGGCAAGTCGTTCCGATTGAAGGATGTTACGTTCCGCGTGGTCGGGGTCCTGGCGAAGGGCGGCACGACTACCTTCGGCATCGACCAGGGCAATATCGTCGTCATCCCGGTGACCATTGCGCAGTCCCAGCTTATCGGCATCACGTACTACAACGATCTCATTGTCCAGGCGAACGACGCCTACGATCAGGCGTTCGTGAAATCGCGCATCCAATCAGTGATACGCCATGATCACGGGATCACCGATCCGAAGAAGGACGATTTCCAGATAGAGACGCAGGAAGACATCGTGTCGCTTCTCGGGAGCATCACGTCGGTCTTAACGCTTTTCCTCGCCGCCATCGCCGCCATATCGCTCGTGGTCGGCGGCATCGGCATCATGAACATCATGCTCGTGACGGTGACCGAGCGTACGAAGGAGATCGGCCTGCGTAAAGCCGTGGGCGCGACCGATAGGGACATCCTGGAACAATTCCTGATCGAATCGGTCGTCCTCACGTTCGTAGGTGGCGTCATCGGTATCGCGCTCGGCGCAATATTCGTGACCCTCATCTATTTCGGTATCACGGCATTCTCGACGATCGAGTGGACCTTCGCGTTCCCGCTCTCGGCCGTCATCCTGGCGCTCGTGGTCTCGACCATCGCCGGCATCGCCTTTGGCATCTATCCCGCGCGCAAAGCCGCGAGGAAAAACCCTATCGACGCTCTGAGGTACGAGTAAAAGCCCGGACTTGAACGCGCGCCTAATTGGGGGTACATTGCGCGCAATAAATATATGCCGAGGAATGAAGTCAGCCATCGCCGATCGTCAGTTGAGCTATCCGATGAGACCAAGCTCGCCGCTCTCTTTGCTGCCAAAAAGAGAATGAGCGGCGGAACTATAACGCTTACTACTATCTCGGCAAGCGCTGCCCGTGCGCTCGATGTCGGCCCGTCCGTACTCAAGGCCTATATTTCGACATTGTCAGATGAGACGCGTATAGCCCTTGGCTTGCCCGCGAAGAACCCGGCGCTTTCGAGATATTCGCGCTCCTAGAGACGGCCTTCGCGCCGTGAGATTAGGCGTCCTATGGATATCACCCTCGGTACCCTCGCGTTCGTTCCGGCATCGCGTTCGCCTGAACTCATGGCACCGCCGGTCGCTGCAGCCGTGGCGCATATGACGGATGCCGGTGCCGTGGGTGTCACAGAAATCGATCCAGGACTTTCCGATACTGCAGAGTTTTGTGCTCACTATGAGGTAGGTCTCGAAAAAGCGGCCAATTGCGTGATACTCGAAGCGAAACGCGCCGAAAGGACGTGGTACGCAGCATGCATCATCCCTGGCAGCGCGCGAGCAGATGTGAACGGTCTCGCTCGCCGCACGCTGGATGCGCGCAAGGCCTCCTTCGCGCCTATGGAAAGAGCAGTTGAGCTTACCGGCATGGAATATGGAGCGATAACTCCTCTCGGTTTGCCTTCCGGATGGCCGATCCTTGTGGATAAGGCCGTCGCGGACGCGGCGTACGTCATCGTCGGAAGCGGGGTCCGAAAATCGAAGCTCGCAGTGCCCGGCGCCGTTCTCGCAGGGCTTCCGGGAGCGATAGTCTTAGAAGGATTGGGAAGAGCGGTTTCTTGATCGCGACAATAAAAAGCATCACTCGCGGCCGCGAGAAAGACGATCGCGGCCGCGAGTGATGCCGAAAGCCCGGCGTATGGCCGGGCTTTCAAACATCAGCTTTCTATTCTAGAAGAACCCGAAGAGTTTCTGGAAGAAGCCTCCGATAGCGCCGAAGAATCCTCCCATGCCATGACCTGGGTTCGTGGCATTGCCTGAACCGGAAGCCGCGGGCGCACCTTGATCCATGACTGAGGCTGCCGTAACGTTCGTGCCGTTCACCGTGCCCTGGATGACGACCGCATCGCCGCTAGCGATAGATGAGACGGAAGAGGTCTGTCCGGCCTTCGTCACGGTCGCGTTCGTCGCATCCACCGTGTAGCTCACACCAGCTTTCGCGGTAACGGTGAGCGACGAGCCATTCACTGCCGTAACATTCCCGCCGATGACAGGCTCGCCATTTCCGGCGGGCATGTTGGCGAATTCAGCCGTTGAGCTTGCATGCGCTCCGCCAGGCATGCGTCCGCGGCCCATTCCGGGGCCTCCCTTGGGCATACCGTCGCGGACTGCCGTTGCGGCGACGGACGTGCCGCTTACCGTGCCCTCTACCATGACCATGTCGCCGACCGCGACCGAACCTACTGTCGAAGCGGCCCCGTCTTTCGTGACCGTCGCGCTTGAGGCGTCAATCGTATAATCGGCCGTCGTCGCGTTCTGGCCGAAGCCTTTGCTCTCGACCGTAAGCGACGTCCCGCTTATTGCAGTAACCGAGCCGAAGACCGCTGGCCGCATGCCATGGCCATTCTGGCCTCCCCATGAAGGGGGAGCGCTCGTGACTGTCGCCGCTGAAGCGGTGCCAGCGATGAGGAGGGAGAGAGCGGCGACCGTCGAGGCCGCCCCGAATCTGATCCAATGCTTCATATGCTTACTAGGTGCCTAACCGATAAGGCGTCTTTCATATCTCCATACGACGAAGAAGGCGCGTAGGGTGCAGGACAACCGTGTCATTTCTGCGGGGTATAGTGGGCAGATGAAAAAGACGCTGATCGCTCTTGCTGTGCTCGCGGCCATTTTGGTCATAGTCGGCGCGGTGGCCTACGTTTCCGGTACGGAACCGGTAGGGCAAGCGAAGTCGCCAGCCTCCGCGTCGGCGAGCGTGGATTATAAGAACGCGACATATGTCATCGAAGGCAAGCCGATCACTCTTGCGAACGGGTATGCCGAGACGGAAATCGCGCCCGGTTCGGCATCGAAAACCGTCACTCAGTATTTCGGCAATGAGGCCGACGGCGACCTTAACGGCGACGGCGTTCCCGATGTCGTGTTCTACATAACTCAACAGGGAGGCGGAAGCGGTACGTTCTATTACGTAGCGGCGGCGCTCAAGACGCCGACCGGCTGGCAAGGGACGAATGCTATCTTCCTCGGCGATCGCATCGCTCCGCAGACGATCCAGATCAAGAACGGCGAGATCATCGCGAACTATGCCGACCGGAAACCAAATGACCCGATGACTGCTAAGCCCTCTGTGGGTGTCTCCAGAACGTTTACGGTCGTGAATGGTTTCTTGGTACAGACGATCGAGTGACGCATGAGCTCGATCTGGTTCGGCATAGGATTCATTGTTCTCTGGATGGGCACTTCGTTACTCATGTCGAATTCGCCGGGCGTCAGGAGTGTCCTTTTCAACATGTCCTTTCTGACGTTTCCTCTGGAGAAACGTCACTGGGGGATGGCGGTCGGTGCAGTCGTCACCTTGATCGGAGCCGCCATTTGGTTCTTTCTCGCGCGCTGAGCTTTTGATCCGCAAGTGCGACTTCAGTACTTCTTCAGTTTCACCACGTTAAAGTTCGACTCTATGAAACAACGCATCTTAGGTGGCAAGCTCATGGTCTCGGAGATGGGACTCGGGTGCATGGGTATGAGCGAGTTCTATGGCAAGGGCGAAGAAGCCGAACAGATAGCTACCATCCACCGCGCCATCGAGCTCGGCGTGAGCTTTTTCGATACGGCCGATATGTATGGTCCCTTCACCAACGAGATGCTCGTCGGCAAAGCGCTCAAAGGGAAGCGCGATTCCGTCGTCCTCGCCACGAAGTTCGGGAATGTCCGCACTGAAGATGGCGGCTGGCTCGGGGTAAACGGCACGCCCGAGTATGCACGCAAGTGCATAGACGAGAGCCTCAAGCGCCTCGATACCGACTACATAGACCTCTACTACCTCCATCGCGTAGATCCGAACGTGCCTATTGAAGAGACGGTGGGCGCCATGAGCGAGATGGTGAAAGCGGGGAAGGTGCGCTACATCGGACTCTCCGAAGCGGCACCCGAGACGGTGCGTCGCGCACATCAGGTGCATCCCCTCACGGCACTTCAAACCGAATATTCCTTGTGGAGCCGCGATCCCGAAGGGGAGATATTCGACACCGTGCGCGAGCTCAACATCGGCTTCGTTTCCTATAGCCCGTTAGGCCGCGGGTTTCTCACCGGTCGCTTTAAAAAGCGCGAGGATTTCAATGCAGAAGGCGACACGCGCGCGACCGGCCACTATCCCCGCTTTTGGGAAGAGAACTTCGATAAGAACCTCCACATCGTCGAGGCCGTCGAGAAAGTCGCGAAGCGCCTCGGCGTGACGCCCGCTCAGATCGCCCTAGCCTGGGTCATGGCGAAAGGGAAGGACATGGTGCCTATACCGGGAACCAAACACATCAAATACCTTGAAGAAAACATCGCCGCAGCCGAAATAGAGCTTTCAGCCGACGACATCCGCGAACTCGAAGAGGCGGCTCCTAAGGGCGCTACCGCAGGGGATCGGTATCAGAATATGGGGATGGTGGATAGGTGAGAGCGAGTTTAATTCGACCATTAAAATGTGAATATGTCTAAAACATTTTAAATGCTATGTAGGTGTAATATTTCCTAGAAGGAAGGCAAGACGAGCAATGAAGTAAATATCTTCTTCACATATGAAATCGCTATATTCTTACAGATTGACAGAAAACCGGGCCATGATTTGATGGGACGATAGACCCAAAATAAAAAATAGGGTCACTCAATGCTCAAAAATACTTCCATTGCCATCGTCGCGATCCTTCTCATCGGGGGTGCGGCGTATATGGCTTATCGCGGCTCGATAGACTCATACCTCGCATCAAACGCGAAGACCTTCGCGACAACGACGACGAGCTCCGCTCCAGCTGATCTGGGTACGTACCAGTACGAGTGCGACGAACACGTGACTTTCGAGATGACGCCATCGTCCGACCTCTCCGCCATCCATGTAAAGGCGACGGGCTCAGGCTCATACCCGCCCGAGTCTACGCTCACGAAAGATGCGAATATCGCGAACCGCTGGGAGGGGAACGGCGTAGTGTTCGTCGGGAATGGCGAGACGGTCACGCTGGGAGAAGGCGATAGCGCCATAGGCTGTTCACCAGTGGCCGACCCGAACAATGCACCCTTCAATTTTGGGGATGCGCAAGCGAATCCTGATACTTCTTCGAGAGTCTCGGACGCGGTTGTCGGCAAGTGGCAGAGCACGGACGATCCGTTATCTGAGTTCATATTCGCAAGCGACGGTACTATTCAAGACTTGCATCAAGGAAAGGTCGATAATTCAGGAACCTGGAAAGCCTACACCTCTTCCGCAAAGACTGGTGAGACGGGCGTATACATTGCAATATCGTCTTCCAATCCGGATATCGGACCTCAAGTCTTTACGATTGCCCGTCTTACTTCCACGAGCCTGGAATTAGTCCCCACTGAAGATACAGGAGCCGTCCCGTCGCTCAATCTGATTCGAGTGAGTCAGTAATCGCCTTCATCTCCGCTTCATGGGGGATAGGTGATTATGAGGAAAGTCTCACCAAGATGAGACGTCTTCTAACCCAGGAAGCCTGCCGGTCCTGCTAGGCTATACTGGCACTAGGCTTTATTTATCAGGGAAGGACTCTTTTTAAGATAATAGAAAGAAAATACATGAATTCTAAGAATGTTTGGATCGGCGGCGTCATCATCGTGGCGCTCCTCATCCTTGGCTGGTACCTCATATGGGGTAATCAGAGCCCGGCTTCTCAGGCATCTCAGACGGGGACCGCGGGCACGGTCGCCACTACGACTGATACTGGCACTGGTGCAACCGCAGGCTCTGCGCAAGAGGTCAAAGGCACTGGCACCCTCGCGACTGCGGTGAATCAGGGCGGCAATTACACCTGCACCGTGACGTCCGCTGGCCAGTCAAACCCGGTCACGACCGGCACGCTCTACTCTTCGGCTGGCAAGACGCGTCTCGATTTCCAGTCTGCGGCATCGAGCGGCACGGTGACGGCCCTCCACATCATCCGCAACGGCTCGGTTGCGTATGAGTGGGTCGAAGGACAGACGGTCGGTACGAAGACAGCCATAGACACTTCGTCACCGCTCCTTCCGAAGACGACACCCAGCGGCGGCTTCATCCTCCCGAGCACCGTATCGTGGGACTGCCATCCGTGGTTCCCCGATCAATCCGTGTTCGTAGCGCCGACAGCTATCAGCTTTACTGCTGAATAGCGATACGTCCGAAAAAATCCCCGCAAGGGGATTTTTTCTTTGGGAAATGGCAATGCTACAATCGTGAAGCATTTATCGGCACTAACCACATATCCATGAACAAGACCGTTATCATCTGGATAGTCGTCCTCGTCCTTATCGCGCTCGGCGGGTGGCTCTATCTCTCGAATACGACGCCCGCTCCTGCTACGCAGCAGACGACATCGGTGACGCAAACCACGACCGCGCCTACTGATACAAATACCGCATCGGTGTCGGCGACGGTCACGACCGGCTCTCCCGTGACTGTCACGCTGACCTCGTCCGGATTCTCGCCTTCGACGGTAACCATACAGAAAGGGCAGAGCGTTACCTTCGTCGATCAGATGGGAAATCCTATGTGGGTCGCTTCCGATCCGCATCCCGTGCACACCGGCTATGACGGTACCTCGCGGAGCCAGCACTGCGCGGCAGGATATGCAGGGCCTACGCCGTTCGACCAATGCTCCGCAGGCATGAGCTATACCTTCGCCTTCGATAAGACAGGAAGCTGGGGATACCACAATCATCTTGATGAATCGCAGAGCGGAACCGTCGTCGTACAATAATCTCCATGACGAAGGCTGCTGATATCGCGCTTCGTGTCGGGCTCGCGTTCGCCTTTCTCTATCCGCCGATCTCGGCATTCTTCGACCCGTCGAGCTGGATCGGCTACTTGCCGGCGTTCATGAGAGGCTACGTGCCCGATCTCGTCCTCCTGCATGCGTTCGGCCTGCTTGAGATCGTGATCGCTCTGTGGATACTTTCGGGCTGGAGGATAGCGCTACCCTCATTCGCCGCCTCTGCGATACTCGTTCTGATCGTCGTTCTCAATCTGCCTAACTTCGAAGTCGTCTTCCGCGACCTTTCAATAGCGGCTATGGCTTTCGCGCTTGGCTTAGCGCATCTTGATGCGCGCAAAGCATCCGCTACGTAAAGCAACCCGAGCGATGAGAAAGTACTGGAAGGAGTTTCTGTTCTTTATTCTTCTTGCCGAACTGGTAGGCGCGGTCGGAGCGACCTTCGTCCTGCCGTCGCTTAGTTGGTATGACGCTCTGGCAAAGCCATCGCTGACGCCGCCTGCCTCGGCATTCGGCCCGGTCTGGTTCCTGCTCTATTTCTTGATCGGTCTTTCTGCGTACGTTCTCTATCGGCACGGGCTTGAAAATCAGGAGGTGAAGGTCGCGATAAGCCTCTTCATAGGCGCGCTCGCGCTCAATCTCCTCTGGCCGATGGTTTTTTTCGGCCTGAAAGACCCGCTCCTAGGGTTCATCGTGATCATCGCTCTGGTATGCGCGGTCGCCGCATCGTCCGTCGCGACATGGCGCGTTTCCAAGCTCGCAGCCTGCCTCCTCGTTCCATATCTTTTATGGGTCATCTTCGCCATATACCTGAACTTCGGCATGTGGCAGCTTCAGGCGCATCCGACGGTGATTCCGGCCTACGCAAGCGAGGGAAATACGATACACTAGGCGGGCATGGGACTTCTCGAAAAGATACTCATTCCTCTTATCATCCTCGCGTTCGTCGCAGGAGGCGGCTACCTTTTATATAAAGCCTATGCGAACGGCGCCGAGCAATCGGCCGCGAACGCTTCTCTGGGATCGTCCGCGAGCGGCGCCCAAAGTGCGAGTACGAGCCCCGCATTACAAAACGCAACAGCCACCTCAAGCGCGACGACGCAATCTCAAACAATCATGCACGCCATACTTCATACCAATAAAGGCGATATCGGCATCGAGTTCTTCACCGACACCGCGCCGAACACGGTCGCGAACTTCGTTAAGCTCGCCGAGTCGGGCTTTTATGACAGCACCAAGTTTCATCGCGTCATCAAAGGTTTCATGGATCAGGGCGGCGACCCGCTGACGAAGGACGATTCTAAGCAGGCGCAGTGGGGGACCGGGGGCCCCGGGTATACCATCCCCGACGAGATCAGCGCCGCACACCTCAACGACGCCGGCACCATCGCCATGGCGAACACCGGCCAGCCGAATTCGGGCGGAAGCCAGTTCTTCCTAAACGCCGTTGATAACCACTCGCTCGACGGCGGATATACCGTCTTCGGGAAGGTCGTCTCCGGCATGGACGTCGTTACTGCCATCAACAACGTACCGACCGATTCAAGCGATCGGCCGCTCGACCCCGTCGTGCTTACTGGCGTAACGCTCGCGCCCTAGCTTATGGAAAACGATGCTGCTGCTCTTGCGGCAAAGCTTGCCGAGATCGAAGCGAAGATCGACAAGGTATACGTATCGACGGAAAAGATGCGCAGATACGCGCTCATTACCCTCGTCCTGGGAATACTCATGGTGGTCGTACCGCTTATCGCCATCCCGTTCCTCATAGGGCCGTTTCTCCAATCGGCGACCATCCCCGCCGGATACTAAGCCGTTCCGACAGGCTTCCTTCGCGCGATATACTGGGGCTCGATGCGGTCCCTGCGGCTTTTCGGACTGTACGCCTTTTGGCACTATACGCGGGCTTTCGCGGACATATTCCGCGCGTACCGAAATCTCCTCTGGTTTCTGTACAATTTCTTCTCCATCCCGCTCCTTCTCATGACGCTCTTCTCGCCGTTCGAGAGGATCCATGAGAGCTACGGCAAAGGGCTCGACGTGGAGCGTTTCTTCATGGCGCTCATGGCGAACATCCTCATGCGTATCGTAGGCGCCTTGGTGCGCGCCATCGTCATCGTGGTAGGCATCGTGGTCCTCGTCTCAGCGCTCATCGGCGGCCTGTTCTTTTTTGTTCTCTGGATATTCCTCCCGCTCATCGCGATCATGTCCGTCATCTACGGCATCGCGCTCTTTCTCATACCGCTATGAGCGATACAAACGCCGACATCAGGATCGATACGAGCATCCGCGCATACTACCCGGCTCTTCTCATGGACGAGCTGTGGCCGCGTCGCCTGCGGGCTCGACTCAGGACACTCTTTCTCGCGCTTGCCGTGCTCTCGCTCGCCGGGTATCTCGCGGGCGCGGCATATGCGCCCATCGCCCGTTACGCGACCCTTTTCGAAGGCGTGCTGTGCATATCGCTTGGCCTCGCGCTCGCGCTTTCGCTCATCGCGGCCTTCTATCGCTCGTACTATTTCCGCGATGCGGTTTCCGCTATCCCCGAACCCGGTCTCGCATCGCCTCAGCCGATGACGTATGACGCCGCTTCTATCGTTTTCGGAACCGATCCTGTGGATGCGACGCTCGGTTTCGCGCGCTCCGGTTTTGGATATCAGCTTTTCACGCGTCTGGGCATCTCGTTCCCTTCGCTCACGGGTTTTCTCGCATCCCGCGCCTCACGGACGGCGCTCGATACGCTCTCGTTTCCCGAAAAAGAGACTATCACCGGCGCGGCATACGCTCGCGCGCTCTATGCCGCCGACAATGAGCTCCAAACGTTCCTCTTTGCGGCTGAGATAGGGGAAAAAGACCTTGTGGGCGCCGCGGAGTGGATATCCGAAGCACGCGGGCGCGGGAAGCGCGGTGAACGCTCATGGAGCCGGGAGAACCTTGGCCGCATCCCCGGCATCGGCAAGGCATGGGCATACGGCCAGACGGGGCATCTTGAGAAATTCGCGGAAGAGCTCTCGGGTGGCATAGATCCGCGGACTAGCGGCGTCCTCAAAGAGACCGAAGCCTTGGAATCGGCGCTCTCGAAAGCGAGAGGCGCGAACGCGCTCATCGTCTCGGATGGAGGAGGGATGGATGCGGTCTACGGACTGCTCGAGCTTATCGAATCAGGAAAGGCATTCCCGGCGCTGGAAGGAAAACGCGTCATGCGCTTCGATACCGCTTCGCTCATCGATGCGGCAGGCGAGAAGACGGTATTCGAGGAAGAATTCGCGCGTGCGATGAATGAAGCGCTTTCGGCGGGTAATATCATCGTTCTCTTCGAAGATCTTCCGGTATTCATGAGAAGCGCGGAAACCATCGGCACCGACGCCGCCGCCCTGCTTCAGCCCTATCTCGCATCATCCCGAGGCATGGTCATCGCGACCGTCGATACCGGCAGTTTCCATTCGTCGATAGAAAATCGTCCGGCGCTCTTCCGGGGGTTCGATATAGTTCGCGTCGCGGAGAAAGACGATGCCGCGCTTGTCGCGTCCCTCACGCACTTGGTCCCGGCAGCAGAATCGAGGACGGGCGCATTTTTTACCTATCCGGCGCTCGAGGCGCTCGCCGACGGTGCTGCACGCTTCTTTGCGGATCAAGGCGCCAGTGAGAAAGCGCGGGACCTTCTCTTCGAGCTTGCCGCATCGGCGGCGCGCCAAAGCGGTCAGAAGGGTGGTGAGCGGACGATAGGCAAGGCCGAAGCACTCGCGTTCCTCGAGACCAAGACCGGCGTCCCGCAGGAAGGGAACATTGCCGACGCAGAAGCCCTGAAGCTCGATCAGCTCGAATCCCTCCTCCATGCGCGCGTCATCGGCCAGGACGAAGCCGTCACGGCCGTCGCGAACGCGATGCGGCGCGCACGCGCAGGCGTGCGCGCGGAAGGCAAGCCTATCGGCTCGTTCCTATTCCTGGGTCCCACCGGCGTCGGCAAGACGGAAACCGCGAAGGCGCTCGGTGATATCTACTTCGGCGGAGGTGCGCCGTTCATACGTTTCGATATGTCGGAGTATGCCGGACCGGACGCGCTCGAGCGTCTCATCGGCACCTCCTCGCGCCCGGGCCTCCTTGCCTCGACCGTACGCGATAAGAAGTACGGCATCCTTCTTCTGGATGAATTCGAGAAGACCACGAAGGACGTGATGAACCTCTTCCTTCAGATACTCGACGAAGGGTTCTTTTCCGACGCGACGGGGAAGCGTGTGAACATGCGCGAGCTCATCATCATCGCGACTTCGAACGCGGGTTCCGACGAGATCTTCGCGCTCGAGAAGGAAGGCCGCGATCTTGCGGCTTCGAAAAGCGCGTTCGTCGACCAGCTGGTGAAAAGCGGGCTCTATGCGCCTGAGCTCCTGAACCGTTTCGACGGCGTCATCCTTTTCCATCCGCTCGACTCAGCGTCTCTCAAGGAGATCGCCCGCCTCATGGTCGGCCATCTTGCCGAACGCCTGCGCTCCCAGGGCGTGCTTCTCGAGCCGACCGACGATCTTTTCAACTACCTCGCCGAAAAGGGCTATGATCCGCAGTTCGGAGCGCGTCCGATGAACCGCGTGCTCCAGGACGACGTGGAGAAGCTCATTGCCGAGAAGCTCATCCGCAAGGAAGTGAAGAAGGGCGGAGCGGTCTCTCTCTACCGCGACGCAGGCACTGGCGCACTGTCGATACGGACGCGATGACAGGCTTTGCCGAATTTCCAGATCTACGTTTCGCGACTTCGACGCGCGCGGACGGCAACATGGCATTCGATTGGGGCGAACGCGCCGAAGTAGAAGCGAACCGGATACGGTTCTTAGAGAAGGCGGGCGTTGACCCACGTGCGGTGGCATTCATGAGCCTCGAGCATACGGACACTCTCCAGGCGGTCGGGAGAGCCGACCGCGGTAAAGCGTTTACAGCAGATGCGCTCATGACAAACGAACCTGGCGTCGCCCTCTTCCTTCATACCGCTGATTGCCTGCCGGCCGCGTTCTATGACCCGACGCGTCATGCCATCGCGCTCGCGCATCTGAGCTGGCGGTCGCTCGATCTCGGTCTTGCGGGAAAGACGCTCCGTTGTCTCATAGAGCGGTACGATTCGGATCCCGCGGATATACGCGTAAGTATCGGCCCCTCGATACGAAAACAATCCTACGTCTTCGATGAAGTGTCGCAAAAGGACGATGCAAGGTGGCGCCCGCACGTGTCACGGACGAGCGACGGGAAGTATTCTGTGGATCTCGCAGGATTCGCCGCCGCTGAGATGCGAGGCATCGGCGTCCGGAATGAGCATATCGAGGTGAGCCCCATGGACACCGCTTCAGCACCCGATCATTTCTCACATTATCGTGCGGTCAGGAACGGTGAACCGGAAGGGCGGATGGCAACAGTGCTGGCGTTGGCATAGCCTTCATCTTCCCTCCATGATGGGGCCGTAGTATACGGCTATTACCAACGATTAAGGTCATCAGTTGCGCTATGTGTTATGGCACGTTATGGCAAAAAAGCGGGCGAGAAGGTCAAAAAAGCACTCCATGAATACAAACGGGGCACGCTGAAGGCTGGGAAAGGGAAGCACCCTAAGGCGAAAAGCCGCAAACAAGCCATCGCTATCGGCCTTTCTGAAGCGCGCCGTGCAGGCGCAAAGGTTCCTCAGAAGAAAAAGCGCTGAGGAGCCGCGACGCTCCTTTAATACTATTTATATTTCTCAATCACCATGCTCGTAACTATCGCAGTCCTTCTCCTTATCCTCTGGGCGCTCGGTCTCGTCGGCGTCTATACCATCGGATGGTTCGTCCACATCCTTCTGGTCGCCGCCGTGATCCTTTTCCTCATCCGCATCATCCAGGGAAGGAATCCGGTAAAGTAATCATCAGCGCGGTATCCTGATGGTGATGCCGAAACCCGTCCTCGCCGGATTGATAGCTTTTGGTGCTTTTCTTGCGCTTTGCCTCGGAGCGGCTTTCATCTTCACCGCCTCCGCTCCTTCACCAGCGGGGAAGGCCTGTACCACGGAAGCGATGCGCTGCCCCGACGGCTCGTACGTGGGGCGGACCGGTCCTGATTGCGAATTCGCCGCATGCCCTTCAACCCCTTCCGGCGGCGTCGGGACCACATCCTCGGGAGCAGGTAACGTGCCCCCGATCCCTGCAAACCTCAGCGGGATAAGGGGAACCGCGCTCCTCGGGCCCACGTGCCCGGTCGAGCGGACGCCTCCTGATCCCGGATGCGGCGAGAAGCCCTATCAAGGGTCGCTCGAGGTCGTTTCGACTTCCGGCACGCCGATGACTACCTTCGCGACGGGATCGGATGGGTCGTTTGCCGTCACGGTCCGCCCCGGTACGTATGTCATACGGAACATATCGGGCGCGGCCGCACTCCCGCGCTGCTCGAGCGGCACGATCACCGTGCCCGCGCAA
>FTGQ01000047.1_pt1 | contig 18279 bp, 14 predicted proteins | sample 1640761 | NCBI WGS metagenome assembly FTGQ01 (sample SAMEA3914789, study PRJEB12502) | metagenome | biome: forest; material: soil | place: Canada | collected 2011-07-03 | depth 0.3 m
GCTTCGGCTTCTACAACGGCTCAGTAGCATGAGCGCTGAGCTAGTCTCTCTGGATCGTCTCAGGGATGCTCATGCGGTGCTCGCCGAACGCAGACGCCGTGCGAGTACGAGTACTCTCCCCGATGCTGCAGGACGTTTCGCGTGCAGCATATATGACCTGATGTTCGCGGTACCGCGCGGATTTCTCCGGGGCTGGACCGGTACCGTCGATACCGCTCACAATTTTCAAGGTGATCCCAATGGAGGACGAGAGTAAGAATTTCGCTTTTTCGATCGTCGCGGACACTTCGAATCAGGACGCGCGTACCGGCGTCATTCATACGCCTCATGGTTCCTTCGAGACGCCCGCCTTCGTGCCTGTAGGCACGAAGGCGACGGTAAAAGCGGTCCTACCGAGCGATCTGAAGGAGAAGATCGGCGCAGAAGTGGCTCTCGCGAATACCTATCATCTCTTTCTTCAACCGGGCGAAGATATCGTCGCGGAGGCAGGCGGCCTGCACTCCTTCATGGGCTGGGACGGTCCGCTCATGACGGACTCGGGAGGTTTCCAGGTATTCTCGCTCGGGGCCGGTTTCGAGAAGGGGATATCGAAGTTCGTACAGCAAAAGGCGGTAGAGACGAGCACTCCGGCGCTCTATGACGAAGAAGTGCGTTCTCAGCACGGCAAGCTCGCCATCGTGGATGACGAGGGGGTGTCGTTCACGTCGCATCTCGACGGCACCTTGTACCGCTTCACGCCCGAGCGCTCGATAGAGATCCAACACAAGCTCGGGGCGGATATCTTTTTCGCGTTCGATGATTTCGTCGCACCGGACGCGCCGCGTGAGGATCAAGTGACCTCGATGCGCCGCACGCATGCGTGGGCGGAGCGATCATTAGCGACGCATCGGACCAACCTTGAGGCTCGAAAACGCCAATGGGTATTCGGCATCGTGCAGGGCGGTCGCTACGACGACTTGCGGCGTGAGAGCGCGAAGACGATCGGCGCGATGCCGTTTGACGGTTTCGGCATCGGCGGCACGTTCTCGAAAGCGGACCTCGGCACCACGCTCGAAGTCGCCATCTCCGAGCTCCCGCCTGAGAAACCGCGCCATCTTCTCGGCATCGGCGAGCCCGAAGACATCTTCGAGGCGGTCGCGCGCGGCATCGATTCGTTCGATTGTGTCCAGCCGACGCGTTTAGCGCGCAATGCCACTATCTACACGAAGCGCGGTAAGCTCAACCTGTTGAACGAGAAATACATCCGTGACTTCACGCCGCTCGATCCGGAGACCGGCGGCTATGCGTCGGAACATTTCACGAAGGCCTATCTGGCGCATCTCTTCCGCGCGAAGGAGATGCTTGGGCCGATGATCGCTTCGATTCATAACCTCCATTTCCTGGTATCGCTCATGAATGAGGTACGCGATTCGATACGAAACGGCTCTTTTGAAGAACTGCGAGCTTCTTTCCTCAGGAAATATCTAAGTTGATATTTTTACTTTTAGTCGTATTATCTCGGTGATGTCAGGTCATAGCTTCAGCGATCGATATCGTCCGGGCGGGCAAATCAATCGTTCGCAGTATCCGATAGACAAGGCGCTGCGTTTTGGCGGCGCTCAAGGGTACCTCGAAGGCCTCAGAACCACTGAAGATAATGAGTATTGGGACGGGCTCTCATACGAGGAGCGCATGGAACTGAGAGAGGTGTTTCGACGATACCGTATCGCGCAAATCATCGAGGCAACGAGCGGCTTTAAGCCCTGACCTCTAGATATAGAGTTTCGAAAGCTATAAGCTGTTCCTATGGAACCGCTTGCCGTCCGCATACGTCCGAAAAAGCTCGAAGAATTCGTCGGGCAGGAGCATCTCGTGGGCGAAGGAAAGCCACTCCGTGCCGCGATAGAAGGCAAGCACCTCTTCTCGTTCATCTTCTGGGGCCCTCCTGGGGTCGGCAAGACGACCTTGGCGCGCATATATGCGGAGGCGATGGGTGCCGATTACTACGAGCTTTCGGCAGTTGATGCCGGCAAAGAAGACATCAGAAAAATAGTCGATGTCGGAAAGGGGACTATGAAGCTCGGCGCGAAGCCGAAAGTGCTCTTTCTCGACGAGATACACCGTTTCAACAAGGCCCAACAGGATTTCTTATTGCCGTTCGTCGAGCGCGGCGACATCACGCTTATCGGCGCGACAACCGAAAACCCTTCGTTCGAGGTTATTTCGGCGCTTCTTTCACGCTGCCGTGTCTTTGTGCTCGAACCTATTTCAGACGAAGACATGTCTGCGATCGTGAAGCGTACGGGTGCGAAGCTGAAGAAAGATGCGGTGGAGTGGGTCATCGCCTACGCGAAAGGCGATGCGCGAGCCGCCATCACCATCATCGAGAATGCCGAGCGGCTCTATGGGAAGGTGACTGCGCATACCCTCAAAGAATCGCTCCAATCGGGCAAGCTCCGCTATGACAAGAAAGGCGAAGAGCACTACGACACTATCTCCGCCTACATAAAATCCATGCGCGCGTCCCAGCCCGATGCAGCCATGTACTACCTCGCACGCATGCTCGAGGGCGGAGAAGACCCGGTCTTTGTCGCTCGGCGCATGGTTGTCTTCGCCTCCGAAGACATCGGTCTCGCGCAACCTACCGCGATTGCTGTAGCGAATGCCGTCTTCGAAGCGGTGCAATCCATAGGCATGCCGGAAGCACGCATCAATCTCGCGCATGGCACCGCGTACCTGGCCTTAGCCAAGAAAGACCGCTCGGCCTATGACGCCTTAGGGATGGCTGAAGAAGATGTACGCAAGCATGGCAATCTCCCGATACCGATGAGGATACGAAATGCACCGACAAAGCTCATGAAAGACCTCGGCTACCACAAAGGATATAAGAAATACGATACTGAGAGCTACCTGCCGGATAAGCTCAAGGATACGCGCTATTTCGAGCGGGATAGAAAGGACTGACGCTTATAAACGTCATATGCAGATATGGGTCATGAAACGATCTCTCGAAGCTCCCGCGCCGTAGCACTCTCCGAAGGAGAGCGTTCCTCACGACTCGAAAAGCTCGCGAACATGTTCGCCATTGGGGAAATCAGCCTCGGTGTCCTCCTTGGGAGCACTGCGCTAGTCCTTTTTGGAGCCTCAAAATTCGTTATTGCACCCGTCCTCAAACATTTTCGTACGAAAAGAAAGAGCCATAGCGGGGCTACGAGCGGCGCGCTCGCGTAAATAATCCGAAATAGCTCCTCCATACGTAAAAAACTCACCCAAACAGCATTCATTGACGAAACGGATATCTATCCTTAGTATTTCGTCTACCATGGGCAGTTTGGAAGCCTCATCGCCTGAACACAGCCTTGAAACGTTCTGTCCGCCCCGACCTCATGGCTCCGTCGTAGGCACGGATCTCACTCATGTAACGAGGGTATGTCCGAACTGTGGCGGGCGCTGGAATATACCGCATCATTTGCGTCGGGAGATGTTTTTTAGAGGCTAAGACATATAACCGCATAGCTCGTTTTGCTATAGTGCTTCCGTGAGCACGTTCGATCTCCGTTCTGAATACCATCCTGCCGGCGATCAGCCTAAGGCCATCGAAGCGCTGATAAAAGGCGTCAAGAAACATGAGCGTCATCAGACGCTTCTTGGCGTTACGGGCTCCGGCAAGACCTTCACGGTCGCGAACGTCATCGCTGAGATAGGCAAGCCGACCCTGGTCATCGCGCACAACAAAACACTTGCTGCCCAGCTTACGCAGGAGTATCGGGAATTCTTCCCGAATAACGCTGTCCACTATTTCGTCTCCTACTACGACTACTACCAGCCGGAGGCCTACGTGGCGCATTCCGACACCTATATCGAGAAGGAGGCGCAGGTGAACGCCGAGATAGATCGTCTCCGCCACGCCTCGACGCAGGCGCTCTTGACCCGAAAAGACGTCATCATCGTAGCGTCTGTGTCATGCATCTACGGCCTTGGTTCGCCTGAAGAATATTCGAAAGTCCATCGGAAGATCGCGGTAGGCGATGCGTTCGAGCGCGCGGAGTTTGTACGCTTCATGGTATCCCTCCAGTTCGAGCGGACCAATGCGGACCTCACGCCGGGCACTTTCCGCGCGGTCGGCCCGAATGTCGAGATCATGCCGGTCAATGAGACGGTCGTATATCGGCTCCGCCCGGAGGGAGGAAAGATTGCGCATATCGAGCGGCTGAACGCGATTTCCCGAGCGCTCATAGATGAACCGAAGGAGTTTTTCTTGTTTCCGGCCAAGCACTACGTGACGGACGAAAATGATCGCGGCAGGGCGATGGCGGATATAGAGAAAGAGCTGGAGGCGCGCCTCGCCGAACTCGAAGCGGAAGGAAAGACGCTCGAAGCGGAGCGCCTCAGGCGCCGCACGCGTTATGATCTCGCGCTCATACGCGAAATCGGCTACTGCAACGGCATCGAGAACTATTCACGCCATTTCGACGGTCGTGCCGCGGGAGAGCCGCCCTATACGCTTCTCGATTACTTCCCGCACACGGCGGAAGGGAAGCCGGATTTCCTGACTATCATCGATGAGTCGCATGTGACTATCCCGCAGATAGGCGGCATGTACGCGGGCGATCAATCTCGAAAGGAGAATCTCGTCTCATACGGATTCCGTCTACCGTCGGCAAAGGACAACCGACCTCTCAAGTTTGAAGAATTTGAAAACAGAGTCGGCGAGACCATCTACACTTCGGCAACGCCGGGCGTATATGAGATAGAACGCTCCGGTAAGCCCATCGAGCAGGTCATCCGCCCGACCGGTCTCATCGATCCAGAGATCGTAATCCGGCCGGTTACCGGTACGGCATCGACGCCGGGGCAGGTCGCTGATTTCATTGCCGAAACAGAGAAGGTGGTCGCTGGAGGAGCGCGCATCTTGGTGACGACCTTGACGAAGAAGATGGCTGAAGATCTCTCCGAATTTCTCAAAGAGAAAAAGATAAAGGCCGAATACATCCACTCAGATGTGAAGACCATCGATCGCATCACCATCCTCACCGAGTTCCGGAAAGGTACGTTCGATTGTCTCGTGGGGGTGAACCTGCTCCGCGAAGGACTCGATCTCCCTGAAGTCGAACTTGTCGGCATCCTCGATGCAGACAAAGAAGGCTTCCTGCGCTCCGAGACCTCGCTCATCCAAACCATCGGCCGCGCAGCGCGTAACGTGAACGGTCGCGTCATCCTCTATGCCGATCAGATGACCGGCTCCTTGGATAAAGCGATAGGCGAGACGAACCGCCGTCGTTCCGTACAGCTTGCCTATAACGAAAAGCACGGCATCACGCCGATGACCATCAAGAAGACCATCAAGGACATCACCGAAACGCTCCAGGCAGAGCGCGATCGTGCGGTCGGCCTCCTGCTTCAGGTCGATGCCGCGCGCTCCAGCGACCCTAAAGAGCTGAAGGCGCTCATCGCCGACAAGCGTGAACAGATGGAGCGAGCAGTCGAGCTTTTGGATTTCGAGACCGCGGCCCTCCTTCGCGACGAGATCTATAAACTCGAAGAGCTTGTGCCCGAGCCGAAGAAGCGGAAGGGACGGCCGAATCCGCGGAAGGTATACCTCGACGAAGATTAGTGATAGTGTAGGAGTACCGCGCGGGGCGCGGTTATTCTTGTATTCCATCTATGAGTCCTAAAAAGGATCACGAACATCCGACCGATATCGGTACCGACAAGATCGTCATACGCGGCGCTAAGACGCACAACCTCAAAGACATCTCGCTCGAGATGCCGCGAAACAAGATGGTCGTCTTTACGGGCCTTTCCGGCTCGGGCAAGTCGTCATTGGCGTTCGATACCATCTTCGCGGAAGGCCAGCGCCGCTATGTCGAGTCGCTCTCAGCCTATGCGCGCCAGTTCCTGAATCAGATGTCGAAGCCCGAGGTCGAAGAGATCACCGGCCTTTCGCCGGCGATCGCCATCGATCAGAAATCCCGCTCGAACAACCCGCGCTCGACCGTCGCTACCATCACGGAGATATACGACTACATGCGCATCCTCTACGCGCGCGTGGGCCAGCCATACTGTCTTAACCACGATGTACCCATCCAGAAGCTCTCGAAGGAAGAGATACTCAAGATCATCATGCGGACCGTCGGCGAAGTGGATCTCAAGGAGACCGCCAAGCGAGCCATGGGCGTCGCCTATAACGACCTCAAGGTGCGCGTCCTCGCGCCAGTCGTCGTCGGCCGCAAAGGCGAGTACTACCAGCTTCTCTATGACCTTCTCGGAAAGGGATATGAAAAAGTGCAGGTAGACGGGAAGGAATATGCCCTGCGCGAACGCATCACGCTCGAAAAGAACAAGGTGCACGATATCGATGTCGTCATAGACGAGATATTCGTGAGCGAGTTCGAGAAATCGAAGACCGATGCGCGCGAGCGGCTTTCGGAGGCGGTAGAGCTTGCGCTCAAGGAATCCGAAGGTCTTCTCAAGATCGAGAATCCGCTTAAAGAGACGCGCACGCTCTCCGCGAAATTCATCTGCCCGATAGACGGCGCCTCCTTCCCCGAAGTCGAGCCGCGCCTCTTTTCGTTCAATAGCCCCTATGGCGCATGTCCCGAATGCCATGGCCTCGGCACAGTGGGATTTTGGAATCTCGATGTCTGCCCGAAGTGCGAAGGCAAACGCCTGCGTCCCGAGGCGCTCCGTGTCTATCTCGGTGGGAAGGGAAAAAATCTTGGCTTCAATATTGTCGATCTCACAAGGCTCTCCATCACGGATGCCAAAGCATTCATCGAAACCTTGACCCTTACGAAGAAGCAGGAGGAGATATCGAATGCGGTCGTAAAGGAGATCCTCGCGCGCCTCACCTTCATGATCAACGTCGGCATCGGATACCTCACGCTCGACCGCACCGCGAACACCCTCTCGGGCGGCGAGGCTCAGCGCATACGCCTCGCGTCCCAGCTCGGTTCGGGGCTCGTCGGCGCGCTCTATGTCCTCGACGAGCCGACGATCGGTCTCCATCAGAAAGACAATGACCGGCTCATCCAGACCCTCCTCAAGCTTCGCGACCTCGGAAACACCATCCTCGTCGTCGAGCATGACGAAGACACCATCTTCGCGTCGGATTTCCTCGTGGATATCGGGCCTGGCGCCGGAGTTCACGGCGGCGAAGTCGTCGTTGCTGGCTGGCTCGACAAGCTCCTTACCGCGAAGCGTAACGACTCAGGTTCCGTCACGCTTTCATACTTGCGCGGCGAGAAGAAGATCGAGATACCGTCCATGAGGCGGAGCGAACAGAAGGGCGCGCTCAAAGTCCGGCAGGGAAATATCTTCAATATCAAGAACATGGACGTGGACGTGCCGCTGGGTCGCTTCGTCGCGATAACCGGCGTTTCAGGCTCCGGGAAGTCGTCCTTTATGTACGAACTGCTCTACAAGAACCTGCGCGCGAAGCTTGAGCGCAATTACCGCACGAACAAGGTGTACAACGCCGCCAGCTTTACCGGTGCTGAGTATCTCGGCCGCGTCATCCTTATCGATCAGTCGCCCATAGGACGGACGCCTCGTTCGAACCCTGCTACCTATACCGGGGCGTTCGGCCATATCCGCGACCTGTTCGCCGCGACGAACGAAGCGCGCGCCCGTGGCTGGAAGAGCGGCAGGTTCTCCTTCAACGTGAAAGGCGGCCGCTGCGAAGCATGTCAGGGTAACGGGACCATCGCCGTCGAGATGCATTTCCTGCCGACGGTCTTCGTCACCTGTGACGTCTGCGACGGCAAGCGGTTCATGAAAGAGACGCTCGAGATCGAGTATAAGAAAAAGAACATCCACGAGATCCTTCAGATGACCATCGAAGAAGCGCTCGAGTTCTTCAACGACATACCCTCGGTATACGATCGCCTCAAGACGCTTTCCGATGTCGGACTGAATTACCTGAAGCTCGGCCAATCAGCGACGACGCTCTCCGGCGGCGAAGCGCAACGCGTGAAGATATCGTCCGAACTCTATCGCCGCCATACCGAGAAGACCATCTATCTCTTGGATGAGCCGACGATAGGCCTCCACTACGAGGATGTGAAGAAGCTTATCGAGATACTCCAGACGCTCGTCGAGAAAGGGAATACCGTTGTCACCATTGAGCACAACATGGATTACATCAAGAGCGCCGACTATGTCATCGATATCGGCCCCTTGGGCGGCATCGGCGGGGGCAAGGTGGTCGCGAAAGGTACCCCCGAGGAGATCGCGCGCAACAAGGATTCGTATACTGGACAATATCTCAAAAGAGTTTTAAAATAATTCCCGGAATGTTCGGAGAAAAGCTACTCAGACGCGCACAGCGGGCCCGTCAGCTCGCGCTCATTGGCCAAGAGCTTCGACGCAAGAGCATCGAACGCGGCAAACCTCTATTAGGCGGAGTCGGAGACGCTATTCCCTGGATGGAGTTCGCCGGTGCGGTTATGATGGATGCGAGAGAAGCCCGCGTCGCGCGCTCTTTGCGGGAGACGAGGCTGAGGGCTCAAGCGCGAAGCCTGGATATGACGAAGGATGAGATACGTGTTATGTTTGAAACGCTGGGTCATAAGCCGAAATAACCATGCACGGAGAACCAATATTTCGACCAGAGCCCGAAGATTTTACGTGCGAATCGGAGCGCGCTGAGACGCGAGAAGCGAAGCCGGCGCGGCGCCACGGGCATATGCTCGAGACAAACGAACGTACGCCTACAGGTTTCAGGACTATATGCGCATGCAGATGCGGCATGGAGGGTTTCGTACGTATATCTTAAGCTTGGCGTCCAAGCCGATCGCGATTCTTTTGCTATAGTGTCCGTCCATGCTGAGGACGGATATCGATTTCTCCAAGATCCCCGACGAGCCGGGCGTTTATTTTTTCCGCAAAGGCTCTGTCATCCTCTACGTCGGCAAAGCGACATCGCTCAGGAGCCGCGTACGGAGCTATTTCTCGCAGGACATCGCGCTGGTGCGGAGCGAACTCATAGCCAAAGTCGTCCGTGACGCGACGGAAGTCACCTGGGAAGAAACAGATTCGGTGCTCGAAGCCTTCATCTTGGAGGCAAAGCGCATCCATGAGCATGAGCCCATAGGCAATACTGATCTTAAAGACAACAAGACCTGGAATTATCTCGTGGTCACGAACGAACGGTTCCCGAGATTCATCGTGGTCCGCGAGCGCGAGCTCTCATCGCGCTTCGAACCGAAGCTCATAAAGAAGCTCTTCGGACCCTTCCCGCAGGGCTACGCGCTCAAGGAAGCGCTCAAGATCATCCGCCGCATCTTCCCGTTCTATGACACGCCGTTCCCTCTAGACGAAAACCTCCCTCCTGCGGCCGAAAAAACCTACAACTTCAATCGCGCGATAGGGCATTATCCGCGCGAACTCGATGAAAAGGAATACAAGAAGACGGTGCGCAACATCGTCCTCCTTTTTGAAGCTAAAAAGTCAAAGCTTCTCACTACCTTGGAACGCGAAATGATGCGTGCGGCGAGGCATGAGCATTTCGAAGAAGCCGAGATACTGAAGCGCCAGCTCTTCGCGCTCCGGCATATCCAGGACGTCACGATGGTAAAAGAAGAGATACGCAAACCCGAATCCGCGCCGTTCCGCATAGAGGCCTACGACACCGCGCATCTGCGCGGCTCCAGCGCCCGCGGCGTGATGGCGGTCGTGATAGACGGGGAGCCGGTGCCGGCCGAATACCGTACGTTCACCATACGTTCCGCGAAACCGGGCGATGACTATGCAGCACTTAAAGAGATCATCGTCCGGCGCGCGCGTCACCCCGAATGGGAGTATCCAGACCTCGTAGTGATAGACGGCGGGAAAGCGCATCTCGCGACAGCACGGAAGATCCTTGCCGAGACGCCTATGCATGCGGCGGAGATCGTGGCCGTCGTCAAGGATGAACGTCATAAACCGCGGGAGATCCTCGGAAAAAGCGCGTTCGCCATCACCCATGAATCTTCGATACTTAAGGCGAACCATGAAGCGCACCGTTTTTCTATAGGCAGGCATCGGCGCGCGCTCAGAAAATCGACCCTGGCTGGCTGAAACCGCCCAATGGAGGGTGGGGTACAATATTGAAATGATACGCGTCGGGGTGATACGAGGAGGTCCGTCGAGCGAGCACGACATCTCGCTCATCACCGGCGGCCAGGTCCTCGAACACCTCAAACGCGAGCCCTATCTGCCAGTCGACATCTACATCGATAAGGAAGGAGAGTGGCATGTGAACGGGAAGCCCTTGCCGCCCGAGCGTGCGCTCGCAGGGCTCGACGTGGCATGGAACGCCGTACATGGCCAATACGGAGAAGATGGGACGCTTCAGAAGATCCTCGACCGTGTCGGCATAGCCTATACCGGCGCGAAAGCATACGCATCGGCTATCTCGCTGAATAAGGCGATAACCAAAGAGATACTGTCCAAGCATGGCGTGCGTATGGCGCGTCATAAGTTGCTTAAGGTCTCGCCTGATCTCGAAAAGGAAGCGATGGAAGCGTTCAAATCGTTCTCTCCGCCGGTCGTGGTAAAGCCTGCTGGAGCGGGGTCTTCTATGGGAATGACCTTGGCGAAGACATTCGACGAATTCTGGCAAGGCGTGAAAGATGCTTTTGCGCATTCGAAAGAGGTCCTGGTAGAGGAATACATACAAGGGAAAGAAGCCACCGCTGGCGTCGTCGAAAAGCTTCGCGGCGAAAAATACTACAGCCTCTTGCCGATAGAGATCATCCCGCCGTCGGATGCGGCATTCTTCGACCGCACGGTGAAATATAACGGGAAGACCATCGAACGCGTCCCCGGTAACTTTACGAGAGAGGAGACGGAAGAACTGCAGCGCATCGCACGCGTGGCGCACGAGGCGCTTGGACTCAGACACTACTCGCGCTCCGATTTCATCGTTCATCCGAAACGCGGCGCATATTTCCTTGAATCCAATTCAGCCGCGGGCGTAGGCCTCACGCCCGAATCATTACTGCCGAAGTCGCTCGCGGCCGCAGGCATCAGCTACGATCAGTTCCTCGATCACGTCGTCCAGCTTGCCCTCGAAGACAAATGAGCCCGACTATACATCTTTCGGAAAAGAAATGCGTCGCCTGCGAAGGCGGCACCCCGGCGCTCACGCGCGACGAGATAGGGACGTACGCGCCCGAGGTGCCGGAGTGGAATGTCGCGGATGATGCGCTTTCCATATCGCGCGGATTCCGGTTCAAGGATTTCAAAGAAGCGCTCGCGTTCGTGAACAAGGTCGGCGCTATCGCCGAGGAAGAAGGGCATCATCCCGACATTGAGCTTTTTGGCTACAAGAACGTGCGCATCACCCTCTCGACTTACGCCGTGAAGGGCCTTTCCGAAAACGACTTCATTTTGGGCGCGAAAATTGATAAGCTTCTCCCGTAAGGGCCGTTAGCTCAATTGGTAGAGCGCCGCATTTGCAATGCGGAGGTAGCCGGTTCGAAACCGGCACGGTCCACAGCGATGGAATTCAGCGAATATTTTCCGACGAAGTTGCTCCAAAGGCTTTCTGAAGCCCAAAATCATCATTGCTGCTATTGTGGTCGCGTCATGACATATGATTATGGGAAAGACACCTCTGCGACTAAAGATCATCTTCTGCCTAGATCTCAGAACGGGCGGAATGCCTGGTATAACCTGGTAGCCGCCTGCCAGCAGTGCAATGAATCGCGAGGGACGATGGATGCATATGAATTTTTCGAACTTCGTAAGAAGGGTCTTGCACATCTCCACAAAGTAGGTTCACGTGACCGTCTCGATTCTTATCGCGCCCGACTAAAAGTGCTACGTCTGCAAGCAGCATATGATCGTTCCGCCGCGTGGGATTATTTTGAATTGAAATCGCAAATCAAAGGCTACGCGTCCGATTGAGGCTATCGAATCCTGAAGGGACGATATCAAGGGATAAAAACTACTTCGCCTGCGGACCGTAGTATTTCTTGAGGAGGGCGACGTGTTCGGCGTAGGTGGCGGAGCAGTGGAAGCCGCCGTTCTTGTCGTGGAAGTAGAAGAGGCAGTCGGTCTGGACCGGATTCAGCGCCGCGATGACGGCTGCTATCGAGGGGTTCGAGATAGGGGTCGGCGGAAGACCTTCGTTCGCATACGTGTTATAGGGCGATTTTATGTATTTATCGTTCGAGGTCAGCTGAGGCCACCACGTAGGATTTTTTGATTTTGCCGAATTCGCGTCAGCTTTCGCGTACTGCACGCTCGCGTCTATCTGCAGGTTCATGCCATTAAACATCCGGTTCCATATGATGCCGGATATCGTGCGCATCTCCTCAGGATCACTGGTCTCTCGCTCGATGAGCGAGGCGATGGTGAGCGCTTCATCGAGAGGCACTGCGGCCGCTGTGGAGGTGCCGTAGCGGGAAAGGATAGTCGTTTGGAACTTATCGGCTAGGAGTTTCTCGACGTCAGGAGTCTCGGTCGTGTTTTCGAGCGCATAGGTGTCGGGCACGAACATGCCTTCGGTCAGCGCGGGGTCGGAGGTGCTCGCAAGCGCGAGGAATGACTGCTTTTCAGCAGAATCCCACCCAAGCGCCATGCCGAACGCGTTCGCGACCTGCTCCTTCCGATAGCCTGGGTAGATGGTCACGAAACGCGTCTCCGGGATTCCGAGCGCCTTATAGAAGGGAAGCGAAGCGATGGCGCTCGCGACAAGGCCGAAAGCGCCTTTGGCCTCGATGACCGCGGCTGAGAGTGTCGCATTATCGTGCGTAAAGAGAGCGTCGGCCTGCGGATTCTCAAGGATCTTCTTATGTGCCGGATCCACGCTCACCGGAAACGGCTGCGCTGGAGACTTGTCCGTCTCATTATGGAGCTCGAACGAGTAGAAAAACGGGAAAAAACCGATGACAAAGAGCGCGAATGCGGTAATGCAGAGCCAGAGCCACAAGGGGTTTTTGTTGCGCGGAAGGCCCCGCTTCGAGAGGCGGTTTATGGCTGCACCGGAGCGTACGCGGCGCGGCATAGACTCATTCGTTATCGAAAAGGGCGCTCAGGGATTCTCCGGTATTGATGCGCTGGATGGCGTTCGCAAAAAGATCGCCCACGGAGATTACTTGGATCTTCGGAGAAAGCTGCCGCTCGGTTGAGATGGTGTCAGTGATGAAAACCCTTTTTATGGGCGAAGCATCGATGGCCTCCATGGCATTGCCGGAGAGCACGCCGTGGGTCGCCGCGGCGTAGATCTCGGAAGCCCCATTCTCAGAGAGTATCGCTGCGGCTTTCGTAAGCGTCCCGCAGGTATCGAACATGTCGTCTATGATGAGGGCCGTTTTTCCTGTGACGTTACCGACGAGTCGCATCCGCGTCACCTGGTTGGGTATCTCGCGCTCCTTATGGATGATGGCAAGATCGGCGGTATCCATGAGACGCTTCGCATAGGACTGCGCGCGCACCACGCCGCCGGCGTCCGGCGAAACGACGACAAACTTATCGGGAGCGAGTGCATCCTTGAAGAAACTTTTGAAGAAATCGATGAATACGGGACGCGCATAGAGGTAGTCGACGTTCGTACGGCGGAAGAAACCTCCGATCGTGTCGATATGAAGGTCCATGGTGAGCACCTTGTCGGTGCCGAGGCTCTCCAGAATCATCGCGAACATGCGTGCGGAAATCGGCTCGCGCGGCTTAGATTTACGGTCCTGGCGGGCGTAGCCGTAGTAGGGGATCACCGCAGTGATTTCTTTGGCTGATGCGCCGCGGGCGGCCTCGACCGCGAGGCACAGGCGGATCCAGTTCTCGGCAGGAGGGTTCGTCGGCTGGATGAGGAAGATGTCCTTTCCGCGAAGGTTTTCCTGGAACTGCACGTACTGCTCGCCATCGGAGAAGGTCTTCAGTTTGATCTTGCCGAGCTCGACACCGAGCGTCTCTGCGATCTTGTTGGCCAAGGGATCGTTCGATCCCAAGCTGAAGACGGCGTAATCCATCGGGACGGATTATACCTCGATTCTTTTTCGCCGGGAAACTTTCATTATCGCTTCATGGAGTAACCCATATCGTGTCAGTAACCCGCGCTCAGCAGTGCCGGTAGGATTGGTAATTAATCTTCACTAAAAATCAAAATCATGGGAGCGGAGAGATTCGATAGAAACACGGCTCGAAAGACACCTGGAGGCCGTTCGCGCGCAAGCCATCGTGATAGAAGGGTGGCACCCGAGCAACGGTCGTTTGCACAACCGGTGGACTACGGCTTCGATTCAGGCACTAAGCTTCCAGTGACCGATATTAGTTTCCAAGCTGAGCATTTTGAGTTGTTCGCAGAGACGCAATGGGGTGATGAAGGGCCGGTCTACCGTAGGCTCATCTAGCAGTAACCCGGATTGAGCCTTCGAGGTACCGTATGCGACTCATACGGAGTGTTTTATACTGGCAACACCATGATAGAGATAGCGCAGATTCGGGAAGTCTCTGAGGATGATGCTGCGGCCCTCGTGCGGCTTACGACGGTTTTGATCGGAAACGTCTCGGACGGTACGTCCGAAAAGATCAATGAGATGCTTAAAGACAGGAACGTCTTTCTGTACGCGGCAAAAGACGACGGTGCCATCATCGGCATAGCATCGCTTTACCTCTTCCCGAAGATAGGCCGCATAACGGCCCGTCTTGAAGATGTCGTGGTCGATGAGAAGTGCCGCGGTCAGGGTATCGGGGAAAAGCTCACCCGGACAATTATCGAACGTGCGCGCCGCGAGGGAGCATCGAGCATCTATCTGACCTCACAGGAGACCCGCGTCGCCGCTCATCGTCTGTATGAAAAAGTAGGTTTCAAGAAACACGAGACCACGACGTTTAAGATGTCCCTGGGATAGCGGGCATGTCGCGCGTCAAGATAACCGAATATCGGGCTAAGCGGCTGGTCCTTGGCGACGCGTATCACGGCGTCTCGTTTTCATCTGCGGGTAAGAAACCTTCGCTCCCCAAGGGACCGCTTGTCTTAAAGGTCGACCAGGGCGTCAAAAAACGTTTCAAGCAAGGATTAGTGGCAGTGGGTGTTAAGGCTTCGGAGGCGCCTTCCATTACCGCGAAGTGGGAGAAGAAGGGCTATACGAATTTCATTACCGAGCCGCTCATACCGCACGAGCCTGGCGAAGAGCGGTATCTCTCGCTTGAGCGCATACGCGAAGGCATCCGCCTCCTCTATGCCAAAGACGGCGGCATCGATATCGAAGCGCACCCGGACGCGGTACAGGCATACGTCATTGCGGTTCCCGCTGACATGCAGAAAGTTGCGAGAAAGACAGGACTGCCGCACTCGTTCTTGCGAAATCTTATCGAATCGTTCGAGCGCGATTATTTCGCGTTCCTCGAGATAAACCCGCTCATCATCCGCGGTGAGGATGCATACCTGCTTGATGCCGCAGCGCTGATGGACAGCGCCGGCATATTCTTCGTCAGTGGACGATGGGGAGAAGAAGATATCGTTTCGAATCGTACGAAATATCGTCAGGAAGAAACCGTCCGCGAGCTTCAGAAGACGACGCCGGCTTCGGTGAAGCTCACCGTACTTCATCCGGAAGGAAAGCTGTTTTTCCTGCTTTCTGGCGGCGGCGGTTCGATCGTCATCGCGGACGAAGCTGCACTCAAAGGCGCGGGAGGCCTTATCGGTAACTATGGCGAATACAGCGGCGGCCCGACACGCGAAGAGACGCATCTCTATGCGCGCGAGATACTCGACTTAGCGCTCCGATCGCCTGAAAAGCAAAAAGCGCTCATCGTCGCGGGCGGCGTCGCCAACTTCACCGACGTGAAGGCGACATTCGCCGGGATCATTGACGCGCTCATGGAACGTACGAATGAGCTGAAGAAGGCCGGTGTGAAGGTATTCGTACGCCGCGGCGGTCCGAACGAAGCCGCAGGCCTTGCGCACATGGAAGCCTTTCTTGCCGAAACTGGGCTCCTTGGCTCGGTTCATGGGTCGGATGCGCCGCTCACGATCGCCGTCGATGAAGCGTTGGAGTATCTCAAAAGATGAACGTGGATATCCTCTCATCGATCAGGAAAGGCGAAACAGGCACGATCGCGCTGGGCCTCCATCACGCCATCATCCAGTCCATCCTCGATTTCGACGCGGATGCAGGACGTATGTCGCCCTCGGTCCTCGCGATCGTGACGGGCGTCCGTAAGGCGCAGAAATTCCATTTCGGTGACCGCGAGATACTTATACCGTGCGTACCCGACATCAAGTCCATTCCGAAAGAAACGGAACGCGACGTCCGCTGGATGCTGAACGTACAATCGGGCCGACGCGCGTTCGCTTCTACGATCGAATTCTTTGAGCACTTCCCGAGAGCTCTCGGTGGGACTATCTTCGCGGAAAATGTGCCCGAAAAACATGCGACGGAGCTCATCCGTCGTTTCAGCGGCAAGAAGCTCATCACCGGCCCCGCGTCGGTCGGTATCCTGGTGCCAGGACACCTCAAGCTCGGCGCCATCGGAGGCGTCGATCCGTTCCAGATGCATGCGTCCCATATCGGAACACCCGGAAATATCGCTGTCTTTTCGACTTCAGGCGGCATGACGAACGAATTCATCCACGCAGTCGTGCATGCGGGAAGGCGCGTGTCGTTCGCGGCTGCGCTCGGAGGGGATCGCTTCCCGGTCGCGTCAGTCACTGACGTATTCCGCATGGCTGAAGCTGATCCTCAGACAGACGCAGTCGTATATTTCGGCGAGCTTGGCGGCGTCGACGAGTATGAGATCGTCGAACTCATCCGCGCTAAGGGCTTCACGAAGCCGCTGGTCGCGTATATCGGCGGCATCATAGACGAGGCGTTCGATGATCACGTGCAGTTCGGACATGCCAAAGCGCTCGTGGCGCATCAGAACGAGAGCGCCCGCGCGAAGCGCGAATCCTTGCGCGAGGTCGGTGCGATCGCCCCAGACACTTTCGACATCTTCCTCGCCGAGCTTCAAAAGCTTCCTCGCGGAGACTATACTGGCAAAGCTGACACGCATCAGAAGCCCATGAACCGCCAAAAAAGCATCCTTTCTACACGCAAGATGACCGATACGGGACGCATCCCGCTTTTGGTGAAAGGCGGAAAGCTCGCGAAGCGAGAGGGAAGCGTCTTTACGCGCGCCGCGCTCGGCGCGCTTCTCGAAAGACCGGTGAAGTCCAATGTCACGGTCGCCTTCGCCGATGCCGTCTTCGAGCTTCTCATCGATCATGGCGGCCACGTATCTGGCGCGGTGAACACGATGATAACGGCGCGCGCGGGGAAAGACATGGTCTCCTCGCTTGCGGCGGGACTTCTCACGATAGGGCCTCGATTCGGCGGCGCCTTGAATGCCTCAGCGGCGGCCTGGCTTTCCGGCGTTTCTTCTGAAATGTCCGCGCGCGCCTTCGTCGAGGCATATGGGAAGCAAGGAGAGCGCATCCCCGGCATCGGCCACCGGAAATACCGCGTCGGCCTGGCCGATCCACGCGTCAAAGCGCTGTCCTCGTTCGCGACGCTCCTTAAGAAACATCCGCACTGCGACTTCGCACGCTCCGTCGAAAAGCTGACGACCGGGAAGAACGGCAATCTCATCCTGAACATAGACGGCGTCATCGCAGCGCTCCTTCTCGACATCCTGACCGTTTGCGAAGGATACTCGGATGCCGAGCTGAAAGAGCTTGTCGATGCCGAATTCTTCAACGCGCTCTTCGTCATCCCGCGCACCGTCGGTTTCCTCGCGCATTTCATCGAACAGAAACGCAATGACGAAGGACTCTTCAGACTGCCCGACGAACTGTTGTTCGTGCGGGAGACGACTACGAAACGACGAAAGCAAAAATAGAGTGTCGGGCCGTCGGGAATCGAACCCGATCTACATGCACCCCATGCATGCGTACTACCGGTATACTACGGCCCGAATGAAGGGAGAGAATATCATGCTTGCATGTATTCTTCCCGAAATGAAGGGCCGAAAGCTCTGCTTACGGCCCGATTCATGAACACTTTGGTCGGGGCGCCGGGAATCGAACCCGGTCTTTACGCACCCGAAGCGCACGTACTACCGGTATACTACGCCCCGGCCGAAGTGTTCATGGTAAGTGCCATACGGCACTTGTGGGCAGCACAGGATTCGAACCTGTGACCTTTCGCGTGTGAGGCGAACGCTCTAACCAGCTGAGCTAGCCGCCCGGCAAGGACTGATAATAGCTTAAAATAATGGTTTCCGAAACAGAGTTTATGAGCTATATTAGTTTGCTACGGGCCCTTAGCTCAGCTGGTAGAGCGCGTCATTCGCATTGACGAGGTCAGCGGTTCGACTCCGCTAGGGTCCACA
>FTGQ01000112.1_pt1 | contig 17549 bp, 21 predicted proteins | sample 1640761 | NCBI WGS metagenome assembly FTGQ01 (sample SAMEA3914789, study PRJEB12502) | metagenome | biome: forest; material: soil | place: Canada | collected 2011-07-03 | depth 0.3 m
GTATATGGCAGAGTTCATGCACTACCACGTAGTCCAATAATTCCGGCGGCAGAAAACCGAGCCGGTAGTTGAAGTTCAGATTCCCCGCAGCGGACGCGCTTCCCCATCGCGTCCGCTGTTTCTTTATGAAGATCTTTCGGTACGAGATGCCGTATACCTCCGCCCAATATGCGGCGCGTCCCATCACAACCGAGCGCGTTCGAGAAACGGCTTCCTTATAAGGTCGCGTCCCCCTTCTCATCCGCGGCAGCTGGATCATTTCTGCTCTGATTCAAACATGGAAATCGGATAGAGGCGGCACCGAATAACAGAAAGATATCGACCTACGAGGCCACGCGAAATACTTACTCGAGGAGGAGAGGTATGCGTCCGCATACCTCCGATACTAAATACTTTGGCTAGTGGTGTCCCGATTTTCGAACCAAAATGACGGCTTACCTTCGGAAAATTTGATAAAAATATACAGAAACTAAGGGCTATGTATAAAGCCAACCCGGAGTGGTTTGAAGTGCCGAACCCTAAATCAAACAAAGGTAAAATGCGGTTAATTATTCGATGGAATTTTGACTTCTTCAGCCTACAGGTACTTTTTCAAGACTTCAATTTGCTCTACCTTCAGGGCTTTTATTTTTTCGAGATTTTGACTCTTTTCCTCCTCAACAGAGTTAACCTTATTTAGAGTTTTTTCTTGAATATCAAGTCCGGGCACAGGTATCTTAATATTTTTTATAGTTTCAGGAGAAAGTTCGATCTGACCACTCTGGCCCTCCGCCATTTTCTCAAGAGTAGAGAATCCAATATGACGGAAGGGATTCGAACTTTTTAAATATATGAATCCAAAAGAATAAATTACGCGATTCGAGGCTCAGGCTTCGCGTTCAATGGGCAGTTTTGCGACTATGGGCCTCCCGCTAAGAAACCAGCCCTAGCTTAGCGATACGAGAGGAGATAGCTCCAGGCTTGCGACCAAGGGCCTCGGCTATCGCTTTTGTTTTTTCTCCGGATTGGTAGCGTCTTATGAGTTCCCTCTCTTCCTCTGCGCTCCAGGGGCGGTAAGCGTTGAGATGGCCTTTCCGCACCTCTTCTACGGTATAGGACTTAGCGGGCACGGCGTCTTCCGTTTCCTTTCCTTCGATCGGTTCCCTTCCGCCAGAGGCTTTCACGAATTTTTCGTGCATCTCGGCTAGCTCTTTGGGAAACAGATCGGCGAAGGCTTCTTGCGCCGCCTCTGAGGCGGTGCGGAATTCCTCATCTTTAAGAAGGATGTCGGGATGCACCTGAAGCGCTCGCGTGTTCAAGCCGGCGAGAGAGAGGCCTGCAAGCGTCCGCACGCGAGAGAGCGCCACATATCCCTGCCCATACTCGAACGTATGCGAGAGATCCATATGCGCGGCGTCCAAAGACATGCCCTGGCTTTTGTGGACGGTCATCGCCCACGCGAGGCGGAGCGGGATCTGGGAGATCTCCGCGAGCACGCGCCCGCCCTCCTCTATCCGCCAGGCATCGGGCTCGGCGGTTATCTCGTGGCCGGAATTGGTTTGCACTACAGGGTAGCCGCTCTCCTCATCGAAGCCAGTCACCGTGCCAAGAGTGCCGTTCACATACCGTCGTCGCATGGCTTCGTTCTTGGTGAACATCACCCGTGCGCCAACTTTAAGAAAAAGTCTCTCGGGCGAAAGGCAGCCGCGTATGAGCCCGGCGACGAGCTTCTCAGCGCCGCGGGTTTCCATCACGAACGTCTTCGTGTCGCCGGAAAGCTTCGCGAGTTCTTTGCCGTTGAGGCTGTCGACATCGGCGTTGTGAGAGTAGAGCTGGGTAACGTCTTCCGCGGGTTCTGACGCATGGCGCGATTCGAGAAGCGCGTAGTGCTCATCGATGATGTCGCCGCGCCTCACGGCAGAGAGGAAGCTGAGGAACACTTCGTCGTCCTGCCGGTGCTGTTCCTCCAGGTAGCAGATGAGCGGCTCCATGGCGCTCCACGAGGAAGAAAGGAATGCGAACCCGTCCCCGTTTCGCTCTTCTTTGAACATCGAAACGGCTTTCGTCTCGCTTTCGAAATCCCTCCGCGAAACGGGCGGCAGTTGGAAGAAATCGCCGACCAATATCACCTGGAGTCCTCCGAACGGTCGCGGGTCGCGCCTCACTTCCCTACAGACCGCATCGACCATGCTTAATGTTCGCGCGGAGAGCATAGATACTTCGTCGATGATGAGCGTCGAAACGCTCTCAACGCGCCGGACGACGTTCTTGTTCTGCCCTATCGCATCGAGATCGTACTTCGACAGATCGCGCTTGATGCCGATACCGCTCCACGAGTGGATGGTGAATCCGCCGATATGGGTCGCGGCGATGCCGGTCGAGGCCGTGATGGCGGGCTCGATGCCTCGCGCACGAAGCCACGAGACGTAACGGTTCACCGTATGCGTCTTTCCGCTCCCCGGCTCGCCGGTTAGGAATACGTTCGCGCCCGTCTGAAGAATGGAGAGCGCATCATCTTGAGTCATCGCGAAAGCATATCACCGTCGAAAATGGACGTGCGTCGAAGAAAAACCAAACGCAGCCCGGAACTGCCGTGCTACACTTTTTGAAGCTTTTTATAAGCAGATTTCAATACGTATGAAACAGATCACATGTGCTCAGATGGGCGGACCAGCGACCTGCACGGACGTCTTCACGGGCAATACGGCAGAGGAGCTCGTGGGGCATATGTGGACGCACATAAAGGAGGCTCATCCGGACATGGCAGAAGGCATCAAGAACAACCCCAAAGAAGTGAACGACAAATGGCAGGCGGAATTTCGCCAGACATTCGACCAGCTTCCTGACGCGAAGGCGTCAGCTTGAAAACAAAAACGGCCCGATAAGCGGGCCGTTTTTGTTTTCTGAAGTATCAGCGACGCTGATCCATTTCTTCTTCGAACTTTTTTCGATCTGCTGCCTCTACAGCGACCTTCTCTGCCTTGTCTGTCGCTATCACGTCATCGGCTTCCCGCTGTGCCTTTTGAGCTGCACGCGTCTTGGCCATGTCGAAACCAGAATTAACCGCCATACGATCTGAGGTTACTTGTAATCCTTCCCTACACACAGTGTAGGGCCGAAACAGGCGCTTCGCTCAGATGAAGTGCGGCTAGATCAAAAACCCAAGCACGAGCCCCATGAGAAGCAGGCTCGTAAGCCAGTTGCCGGCAAGGAGGAACCAGTACTTCCACGGTTTCCCTTCCCAAAGGACGGTACCGATGGTGACCGGCACGATGAAGCCGATCCATGCGGCGAAGGCGGTCACGATGCCGGCAAGCCAGTTGGGAACGCCCAGCCAACCGTGCGAAAAGAGGATGAAATGCGCAAGAACCCACGACAAAAGGAACGCGCCAGCGATCTGTATCGCCGCGTTCATAGGCATCTTCCGCTTCCCGTCCGCGAGCGCGGCGGGAGAGAGGTTTTCCCACCCCATGAGCCGCATCCACTCTTTGCCAAACCAAGGACCATACCACAGGAAGCCCACCGCGACCGGTACGAGAGCCGCAAGGAAGACGCCGAAATAGTTGACGTGCATATCTATGAAAACCCTTTATAAACTAAACGCTGCGGCACATTGTACCGCAGCGCTCAATTCCGTAAAAACCTCTCCGTATCGCTACATCCCCGGCGTGGGCATGATCTCGAGAACTTCCACATATCCGCCCGTCATGCCCATATGCGGCATGTTCTTGAAGATCTCGGCTGCGGCATCATGGCTCTCGGCCTGCACGATGGTGTATCCGCAGACTTCGTTTCTGACATCGGAGACCTGATCGCCCATGACGCGCTTGTTCTTCCCTGTCGGCGCGCCGCCGTCCACGATGGAGGACTCATGCGACTTCATCCAGCCCATCCATTCGTCCATCCCCTTTTTCATGCCGTCAGGGGTCGAGTTTTTCATCATCTCGTCGAGCGAAGCGATCGGAGCCATGTAGAGTGCGAGGAATTTTTTCATATGTATGAGTTAATGGTCGTGATTATTTTTATTACTGCGCTCTAGGAGCCGGCTGAAGGATGCTCACGCGGTTTCCTTCGGTATCGGTGAATGAGACGTAGCGGCCGATACCAGGGATATCGACAGGTTCGCCGATGACGCTTCCGCCTGACTCTTTGACTTTCGTCATCGCTGCATCAAGGTCGGCAACCGATATGACGACCGAAGGGATCGGTGATGCTCCAGACGCTTTTTTCGGGTAGAACCCGCCGTTTATCGCGCCGGGTGTTTTCACCATGCGGTTCGCATCGGTCTCGGTGGTCGCGGCAGTGACGTAATCGCCCATTTCCGGACCGGTCGGGTTCATCTGCCAGCCGAAGACTTTCTGATAAAAGGCAGAGAGGCGTGCAGCATCTTCATAAGGCATCTCGAAGTGAACGACAGGATCCATAGAGGTTGAAAGTTAATCTGAATAATCTGCTGCTTAATAGATGAACGGAACCAACGCCCACGTCTTCTTTTTATAGACAGGGTACTGATCGGGAAATTCTTTCATCATGAGCGCTTCTTCTTTCTGTACGCGCCACGCAAAGATGACCGAGCCGACGAAGAACGTTACGAACCACGGCGCCGTTACGATTCCCGAGCCTAACATCGCGAGCAAGATGCCGGTGTAGATGGGATGACGGATCATCTCATACGGACCCGTCGTCACGAGCTCGTGATTTTCCTTGAGCGCAGGCGCAGGGCTCCAGTTGCGGCCGAGATACACCCGCGCCCAGATGGCGAGCGAGATGCCCAGGACCACAAGGAGAGCGCCGAAGTATGCGAATGCGCCTGAGGCGCCGAAGCGCTCGAGCACGCCGAAATGGAACGTAAAGTGACGCAGCGCCGAGGCGTCTGCAAGCGCTCCGGCAACGAAAAGGAGGACGCCGACCCGTACCCACGCCGAACGCCACCAGGCACCGCCTTTTATGTCGCGTTTTACCCCGAAGGCCGAGATGACCCAGAAGAGGATCATGACGCTCCAAGACGCTATGACGATGCCGATGGGTATGGTCACGCGTTCATGGTAGCACCACGCCTTAGAGAGAAGATGAAGTACACTATTCTTATGAACCCTCGCGTCACCGGCATCCTCATAGGGCTGATCGTCGTCGCCTCGTTCATCACGGGTGCGGTCGCCTATCACGAACTCCCCTCGGTGATCGCCACGCACTGGGATGCTGCCGGACACGTGAACGGCACGGCGCCGCGCGTCGTCGCGACGTTCGTCCTTCCGATTCTCATGCTTCTCTTCTGGCTTCTTTGGGCGGTTCTCCCGCATGTCGACCCTATCGCACCCGGCTTCAAAGGGTTCCGCCACGTGTATGACTTCGCGTGGATCTTGATCGTCGCCTTCATGGCGTACGTGTATGCGCTCATACTCGAGGCCGACATGGGCGTACACATCAACATGCTTCAGAGCATCATGCCGGCCCTCGCGGGGCTCTTCGTTATGCTTGGTGCGCTCATGCCTATGACAAAGCGCAACTGGTTCATCGGCGTCCGGACGCCGTGGACGCTTTCGAGCGATGAGGTATGGAAAAAGACGCATCAGGTCGCTGCCGTCCTCTTCATCCTCAGCGGGCTCTGCATCTTTGCGGGCAGCTATGCGCCTGCCGATACTATCGTCTGGTATATCGTGCTTCCGATCGCCCTCTCGGTCATCGGCGCCGTCGCCTATTCATACGTGCTCTATCGGAAGGAAAAACACCTATAGGAAAGGCCCTCGGACTTAAAATTCTTTCGTAGCGCCTGCCGGCATCTCGACGACCTCGATGCCGACGGGGTTCAGCTGTGCCGCAAGAAGCCGCGGGACCATCATGGTCTGATACACCTCCGTGTGCATCGCGTCGTGGACCGGAAATACGATCTTCGGCTGGACGGCTTTCGCGTAGTCGATCGCTTCGGCGAGCTTCATCCACGGACCGCCTGTCGGGAGCGCGAGGACACGCACGGGCTTGGTCGGCACGTCATGCAAGGCGTCGCCAGTGATGAAGAGCTCGCCGCCGATGAGAAAGCCGGTATTCCGGCATGGCGGCGTCGAGCCGTAGATGATGGCGTGATCGGTCCCGAAGCTCTCGATAGAGACGCCTTTCACATCGAGCGATTGCCCCGGTTCGATGACTTCGTATTTCAAGCCCGCTTCGGCAAGCTTTGCGCCCACTTCCGCATGCGTGATGATGCGCGCATCGGGATTCTTTGCCATGACCGCTTTAAGCTTTTCAGGCTCGAAGTGATCCATGTGCTCGTGGGTTATGAGGATGGCGTCGACGCCGGTCGCGTCGGGTGTCTCGTTCCAGGAGCCGACGTCGGCGAGGATCTTCGCTCCATTGAGTTCGATGAGAAGGCACGCGTGCGCGTATTTTTTGATGGTCATGGTTTTGAGTATAACTCAAGCCATATTGGCATGACGACATGTTGCCTTCATGAAGGCTCCGGTAAGATGGGGGCTGCCCAGACGGCGATAGGAGGTGCTCGGCACGAACCTGTATCGCAGCGGGCATCATTTCCAAACGAACCTATAAGAAAGGCATTTTTATGAAAAAATTCACCATCGGCTTCGAGGTCGAATTCTTCGTCATTGATAAGGACGGGAAGATCGCGAACGGCGCGCCGGACATCCTCAGATTCGCCGCCGAAAAGATCGAAAAACCCCATACGCTGACGCCCGAATGCGCGGACAACCTTATCGAAGGAGGCAGTTATCCGGACGCGGAGGGTTCGAACACGATGAAAAGCCTTCTTGATGGCGTGAAGACCCTTTCCTATGCGGCAAAGGAATCTGGCTACGGCGTACTGCCCTTGGGAACCTACCCGGGGAAATTCACCCCGCAGATGGGCTCGGCCGCGCGCTACAAGGTGCAGACGAAGGTCTTCGGGAAGAACCGCTTCCAGATCGCGGGCCGCGTAGCGGGCTATCACTGCCACTATGCCCTCCCCTGGGGCGTGTTCGACCAGAAGACCCTGACGCTCAAGGAGCTCAGCGATTCGAAGAATCAGGAATACCTGGTGTCCGCGTTCAATTTCCTGGTCGCGATGGATCCGGCGCTCACGACGTTCATGCAGTCCTCCCCTTTCTACCAAGGACGCCATCTCGCGAAAGACAGCCGTATGCTCGTGTATCGCGGGAGCGAAGAGCTCGGATACGAGAAAGGGCTCTACGCGGGCTTGCCCGCGTTCGGGAGCCTGCCCGGATACGTGCACGCGGGCGCCGACCTCATCAGCAAATCCGAATACCGCTTCGGCGAATGGAAGCGGATACTCGAAGAAGCGGAGGTCTCGAAGAAATCGATGCCTGAATACCGCTCGTTGCTCGATACGAACTGGGCTCCGGTGAAAGTGAACGCGCACGGCACGTTCGAACAGCGCGGCATGGACATGAACCGCCTGCCGCTCCTTTTCTCCGTCTCCATACTCATCCAGGTCCTTCTGCGGCGCATCCAGGAGGGCGACCTCAAGGTGGTGCCGCACGACAGCGCGAAGAACGACCCGTTCCGCTTCGATGAAAAAGAAAAAACGATCTACATCGCCCCCGATACCCACGTGCGGAAGAATCTCCAGCGGCTCTCGGCGTACGAAGGCCTTTCAAACGATGAGATATTCACCTACTGCAAACGCCTCGTCGGTCTTGCGAAACTCTTCGAAGGCAAGAAGATAGAGCCGCTCCTTGCGCCGCTCTATGCCATGCTCGCGGAGCGAAAGACCACTTCTGACGAGATACTCGCCCGCGCGAAGGATCTCGGCTACAAGGACCATCGCACCGTGCTTCCCTCTTCTATAGCGCAGGCGATCGCGCAGACCCATGCCAAACAGATGTTCGAAGACATCGTCATCCTCGAGCAGATGATCGAAGCGAATACGGCGCTCGAGTAAGGAGCCCTTCCGACTATCCGACCCAGCTGAAATAGAGGAGAGCCAGGCCGAGGATGAACGCGACGCCGCCGCTTATCGGCATCATCGTTTCGGGCTTGAGGCGTTTGTAGAAACCGATAGTGCCGCGCGGGAATACCATACACGCGAAGCCTTTAAGCACGCTGAGCCAACCGAGGATCGTCACGAGGACGCGCCAGTCGGCGCTCCAGATGCCGTAGAGAGACACGGAGAAAAGGCCTATGAAGAGCGCGAAGAATCCAGCGAGCCACAGGAGCGTTTCGTTGCGCTCGAACTCGTGGATGACCGTACGCATCACCTTCGTGTTGAGCATCGAAAGCCCTCCTACTAAAAGCAATCCGCCGTATATCTCAGCGAGAACCGTGGCGATATCCATATGAAAAAGATGAGCGGATAACATGCTCAGTGTATCAGCCGATTCCGGCACCGGGAGCGGCCTTCAGGCGAAGAGGGACCAGACGGCCGCGATGCTCACGACGGCCATGATGACGGTGATGAGCCAGCCGAGCCATGTGATGGCGCGGTGGTTCACGTAATTCTGCATGAGCTCCTTGTTCGAGCTCATCCGCACGATGAAAAAGAGCACGATGGGAGCGACGAAGGCGTTGAGGACGGCCGAATAGATGAGCGCCTTGATAGGATCGAGGCCGATGAGGTTCATGGCGAAACCGAGCACCATCGAGATGATGATGATGCCGTAGAACGCATACGCTTCCTTGAGCTTCCGATACAATCCGTGCTTCCACCCGAAGGACTCCGAGATCGCGTAGGAGGTCGAACCGGCAAGCACGGGGATCGCGAGCATGCCGGTGCCGATGATGCCGATCGCGAAGAGGATAAACGCAAGGTTCCCTGCGATCGGACGAAGGGCCTCGGCGGCGTCCGCGGCGGTAGCGATATTCGTGACGCCATGCGCGTAGAGCGTGCCAGCGCATGCCGCAATGATGAAAAACATAACCGCGTTCGAGAAGAACATGCCCGACCAGACATCCGTCCGCACGGTGCGCACCTCTTTCTTCGACACATGCTGATGCCAGTGGCCGTCATGCGCGTGCGTCGCGCTCTCTCCGGCATGATGATGCCCGTGTTCATGCTCGTGCGACTCGGCCCCGTGCCCGTTCTTCAGATTCTCCTCTTCGACTTCCTGCGAGGTCTGCCAGAAAAAGAGGTACGGCGAGATGGTCGTGCCTAGGATGGCGCAGATGAGAAGGATCTGATTCTTTGAGAACGTGATCGAGGGGATGAGGGCATGAAAGCTCACCTGCCCCCAGTCGAGATGGCTCAAGAGCGCCGAAAAGACATAGGCGAAAAGGACGAGCGCGAGATATTTCAGATACTTGGCGTAGTGCGCATAGGTGGTGAATACCTGGAGGAGCAAGCTCACGCACGCGAAAACGGCGATAAGGAGGACGGTATTGAGGGAGGGCGCGAGCAGCTTCATCCCCTGCGCCATCGCGCCGAGGTCAGCGCCGATATTGAACGTGTTCGCGGCAAAAAGAAGAGCGGTCGTGACATAGAGGAACGGCCGGGCATAGTGCCGACGGATGTTCGCGGCAAGCCCGTGCCCGCTCACGACCCCGATGCGCGCACACATCTCCTGTATGATCGCCATCAAGGGGAACGTAAACGCCGCGAGCCATAGGAGCTGGAACCCGTACTGTGCGCCGGTCTGCGAATAGGTCGCTATGCCTGAAGGATCGTCGTCGGATGCTCCAGTCGTGAGGCCCGGACCGAGGGTATTCCAGTATTCTTCCGCGAGCTTGAACGGCTTCTTATTGATGAGCTCGTGTTCGAGCTCCTTCACCCCTTTGATCCCTTTCTCGAGAAGGACCGCGGGCTCTTCGGCGATCTTCTCTAAAGCGTCTTTCATGCTGCGTATGCGAGGCTTCAAAACGTATCAGCCTGCTTTCTTCTGGTTCGTGATCGCCGCGTGTATCTCCTCAGTAAGCTTCGTGTTCGCCTCGAGGAGCTGCTGTATATCGTCTTGTATCTCAAGAAGCGCTTCCGCGTCTTTGTATGTCTGAAGCGCCTGCTTGTCGGATGCTTCCGCAGAGACCTTCTGCCCCACCATGATGACGGAAAGGAGGACGAGCTGGAGGAACGTCTGCGCGGTCCATGCGACCAATGTCGCGACGCCGCCATGTATCGCCGCCGGCAAGCTCACTAAGGCAAGCGCGGCAAAAAGATACGCGCACCACATCGTGCCGACCGCCTTCGTGATGATGGTCGCGAGCCAGCCGTTGAAGCCGGCGCGTTCGTTTTTCGTGAGATGCGGCCCGGCGGCTTTGCGCTCTTCTATCCGCGGATGCGGCGTATGCAGATCGGCCATATGGCCTTTAGTATACCCCCGGCCTGACGCTATTCCTTACCGCGCCGCGGACCCTGCGAGGGCCGGCTGCCCGTTCTCCCCTTTCCTGATCCCGCATGCGGCAGCGACTTCGTCGCGCCAGTCGAGCCAGAGCCCTTGGGCTTCTTTCATCGTGCGCAAAACATCGATGCGCTTTTCAGGCGCGATATGGTCGAGCACCATGCGCCATGCCGCGAGCCGATGCTCGCCGTCCGCGCTGTCGAGCTTCTGGTGCGCGCGGTAGAGGGTGAGCGCGTCTGGCGAGATGCCATATCCGAGAACCAAGGGATGCTGTTCCGCTGGCGGGCTCGGACGTTGCGGCGCGTTCGGATCGAAGACGGCACGCTCATGCTTGTTCCCTTCGAGGAAGATCGTCGAGAGCGCTACCGAGGGCTCCCAGCCTCGCTCGTGCGTCGCGTGCATAAGAAAATCCTTATATCGCTTTGCCGCAGGCGCAAGCTCGGTATCGGTGAACCTGCGCATCTTGTCCGTATCGAATCCGAATGCCTGCGGGATATCGAGGAAAAGCTCTGGATGCGGCGCGCCAGCGAAGGTGCCGTTCTCTTCTTCATCGATATTTGCCTCAAGATCGCTCCGTACCTTATCCGGCACGGGACCTTGCAGGAGTGCGCCGCGCAGATACTCGGGGAACGGCCTCACGAAGACCGTGTAGTCGCCCTGAAAATGATGACGCATGTTCTGCTTCGGAACGAGGCCGCGGAATGCGGATTCAGACCAGTGGGCCTTCCCTTCCATCCCCACGAGGAGCTGCTCTTGGAACGTTTCGCGGCCTATGATCGATCGCATCTGCCCGGGCCTGCGATCATGGGCGCGGTCGGCTGACCAACGCACCGGATCTTTTCGCTGTGTGTCCGCCCTTTCTACGCTCATCGTCTATCGGATTTTATCACCACCATGGCTTCAATGCGGCAAGAGGCTACAGGAGCGCCAGCGCGCCGCGGGTCAAGGTTCCTACGAAGCCTGCCGCCGGAGCGATACCTTTGGAGGTTTGAAAGCGCGCAACGGCCGCTTTCGTGGCGGGACCGAAATACGTGCTTTCGTTTCCGGGCGAACCGGCGCCCGATTGAGAAACAGTGAAGCCGTCCGCATTCAGCATCTTCTGAAGCGCCCGGACATCGTCGCCCGTCATGCCCAAGGAGAGGTTCCGCGTCAGAGAGAGGGCCGCATCGGATGCGATTACATGAGAAGGGGCGGTGGTTGCCGTACTTTCAGCAAGCACTTCTGCACGAGTGACCGGGCCATAATAGCCGTCTGCCGGCGAGATGCCTTCTTTGGTCTGGTACTCGATGAGCGCTGCTTCGGTCATAGGACCGAATGAGCCGGTCGCGCCGGCCTTTGCAAGGGCGGCTGCCGCAGGTCCTACGGCGTCCTTGATGAGGAACGATTGGAGATCGGTAACAAGACTGCCACGCGAGCCGAGCTCAAGGTCTCCTGCCGGCAGCGAGGCCGTTGACGCTACGGTCGCGACAGTAGCTGTGGCAGGAATCGTCTGAAGCGCGCTCAGAACGGAAGACGGGAGCGCGACGTTATCGCTTTGCGCTGCCGTAAACTCGCTTCGGAAATTTGTGACGAGGAATGAGGAGAGCGCGGTGGGATCGGAAGTCTGCGTCAGTATCGCGGAGAGATACGTCATCCGGTCCGCCGATGGGAAGGCGTTCCCGAGGCGTGGATATGGATCGGTCGGCACGCCGTTGTCGTGTATCTCGAGATGTAGATGCGACGGACCGCCCGCGGCGTCGCCGGTATTGCCGACATAGCCGATGAGATCGCCCGTCTTAAGCGCCTGCCCTTGCACAAGGCCTTCGGCGAAATGATCGAGGTGCATGTAGACGAAAATCTCGCCACCCGGATTTATCGTCGAGACATAATTGCCGGAGCTCGCGCCGGTGCCGATCTGCATCACTACCGCGGGCGTGGGCGAAACGATAGGCGTGCCTTTCACGGCCATGATGTCTTCCCCTTCGTGCGTGCGGCCGTTTGGTCGCGGATCACCGAAGTTCGGCGAGATGTCTGTCTTATCGACGCCGAAAAGGACCGGGATCGGGATGGTCTGCACGATCTGCGTGGGAAGCGCGGCTACTTTCTGACCGATATCGGTCGTGCCGGCAAGCCAGTTTTCATAGCGTTGCCACCCGCCGACATCGGTCGAGCTTGTCGAGACGGAGGCGGAGGTGGTGGTGGTTCCTGATACCGTACTTGCTAATGCGAAGGCAGGAATGCCGCTGAAGAGGACCGCGAGGATCGCGGCGAAGCCGAGAATGTGTTTCATAAGGATTTAACTACGAGAGGATGTAACTAGAAGACGTAAGGAAGGGAAAAATCTTTCACTAGTCCTTCATCTTTCAGCATGTCACAGGTGAAAATTCTCCTCAAGTAGTATGAAGAACAGGGTTCGGCCCTGCTTTGAGAGCCTTATGCTAGCGTGTCCGTATGGATAGTTTTTTCGTCAAGGTCGTCTTTCTTGGCGCCGCATTCGTTGTAATGGCCTGTTCCCGCAAACGCATAGCGAAATACCTCTCTAAGATACCGCTGCCTGCGTGGGCCCTCTATTTCCTGACGGCGATACCGCTGATCATCGTCGAAGAAGATATCAATTGCATGGCGTCATGGTGCGGGACGGTGTTCATACCGCCCACGCTCCCCTATCTTCTCATCGAGCTTGCGATCGTCTACGTGATATGGCGCGTAATGAAAAAGCGGAACATAGTTCCGCTTTGCATCGCGTATTGCGTATTCGGGATCGTGTGGGAGATGACGCTCGGCGGATTGCGGGGAGCTTCGCTCCCGCTTCCTTTCTATGCGTTTTTCGTCCTTTGGGTCGGCATAAGCTACGCGTTCGTATCGCTTCTGCCGCTCACCATCCTCGAGACCGGCCGTAAGGCCTGACGAGATCAGTCGATGAACGTGAGCGCCTTGCCGCGCTTCTCGCCACGGCCCGTGCGGCCGATGCGGTGCACGTAGTCGTCGTAGGTCGCCGGAAGCTCGAAGTTGATGACATGCGAGACATCCGGGATGTCGAGGCCGCGGGCCGCGACGTCTGTCGCGACGAGCACCTTCACCTGGTTGTCCTTGAACGCGCGCAACGCCTTCTGGCGCTTGCCATGCGTCTTATTGCCGTGGATCGATTCCGAGCGGACGCCTTTGTCGCTGAGCGCCTTCGAGAGTTTCTCGACGCCGTGCTTCGTGCGTCCGAAAACGATGACTTTGGTGAAATCGTCGCCCGACACGAGATCATGCAGGACCTCGAACTTGTTCTTTCCGGCTCCCACGCGCACGACATCCTGTTCGACGTTCGCCGCCGTGTCGCGCGTCTTTACCGAGACACGCAGAGGATCCTTGAGGAATTCCGCGATGAGCTTCTCGATCGTCGGCGAAAGGGTCGCCGAAAAGAAGAGCGTCTGGCGCTCCGGGCGCATGCCCGCGACGATGAAGCGCATGTCGTGAACGAAGCCCATGTCGAGCATGCGGTCCGCTTCGTCGAGGACCAAGGTCGTGAAGGTCTCGAGGCGGATCTTTCCGCGTTCAATCATGTCCTTCAAGCGTCCCGGCGTACCGATGATGAAATCGGTATGGTCGCGAAGACGCATCAGCTGAGGGCCGATGGCCGCTCCGCCCACGATAGAAACGGAACGGAGGCCCGAACCGACAGCAAGACCGCGGAACTCTTGCTCTATCTGGAGCGCGAGCTCGCGGGTCGGCGCCATTATGAGGACGCGCTCGCCTTTCGTGGTCGCCACCCTATGGATGAGCGGGATGAGGAACGCGGCCGTCTTTCCGGTGCCCGTGTTCGCGATGCCGACGATGTCGCGGCCTTCGAGTACGGGTACAATCGCCTGATCCTGGATCGGCGTCGGCGTCTTGTATCCCTTCCCTTCGATCACCTGCTTGAGGTCGGGGTGTATCGGAAAATCCGCGAACGAGTGCTCGGGACGGTATTCTTCCGACTTCTCGACCGTGATCGCCTTGTTAATGAAGCGCATCGGATTGATGCGTTCGTCTGCCGGGCCGCGACGCCTCTGGGGCGCCCCGCCGCGGAATCCGCCGCCGGAAAAACTCCGACCTTGCGAACTGAATCGCGAGCGGCCGCCCTGACGACGGTTGTTATATGACTGTGCCATTCTGATATATGCCTAAAAGGCTTTATCTTTTAAACCCCTTGGCCGCGGATGCGACCGAATCTCGAGAGGTTTTTTTAGATAAAGCTGAGGAGCTTAGGCCTTCTGAACGTAGCGTTCAGAACAAAAAACCGATAGAGATAGGTATGCAGATATAGTACACCAAAAGGTATTTTCTGTCAATCGGGTGCCGGTGCATTACGATCTTATCCGAACGTGAAGGTGTAGGCGTCGAGCGTCCCCTGCTCGATCTGTATCTCTATCGTATGGATGCCCGGCGACGTATCGTGGATGAGCGTATAGAGACGATCGCCGTCTATCGTGGCTTCGCTCGTTTTCGGATCGACGTCAGCCCCTGCTTTCGTACCGACAGGTTGTCCATCCATGAGCACCTTGATGCGCACCGGCCCCGACGGGTTCGTGGCGACCATGTAGACATCGCTTGAGTCATATTCGTACAGGATCCTATCGCCTGCGGTGGCTTCGGCGAATTCGGGCCTCACGTCCCAGCTACCGCCGAGGTAGAGCATATTGAGCGCGGGCTCGCCCGTAGGGAGCGTGAACTTCTGCACGCCGGATATATCGCGGATGCCGTTCTCGAGATATTCGTTCCGATTGGATCCGAAATACGTTTCCGGACTCTGTATGCCGGAGAGATCGGCTTCGGGCACGCTTACGGTGGTCGTCGAGACAGCGCCGGTGCCGAGCCGAGCCGCGCGCTCTTTGAGCGCCGCCTGTATTGCCTGCTCGGTCACGTCATAGTCCCCTTCTCCGGCGTGATCGTGGACGATGTAGCCGTCTATATCTATGAGGTATTCGCGCGGCCAGTACTGGTTCTGGAACGCGATCCAGGTCTGATATTTATTGTCGAGGACGACCGGATACGTGATGCCGAAACGTGCGGCTGCAGCGGCGACGTTCGACTGGAGCTGTTCGAACGCGAACTCAGGCGTGTGCACGCCGATCACCACGAGTCCCTGATCTTTGTATTTCTGATACCACGCTTCGAGGTATGGGATCGTACGCTGGCAATTGATGCAGCTGTAGTCCCAGAAATCCACGAGTACGACATCCTTCCCGCGATACTGCGCGAGGGAGATCGGCTGGCCGTCCGTATCGATATAGCCGTCGGGGCTCACGAGTTCGGGTGCCTGCGGATAGAGCGCAGCTTTCTCTGCCGGCGTAAGGAGGCTGCCCCCGGCCGGAGTGGATGTTGCTGCCGACGATGCGGCCGAACCTCCCGAAAGCAGATGCTGCTCTATGCCGACCTCGGCGAAAGTTCCTGCGGGAAGCGCCGCTTCGAGCTGTTTGTCCCATCCGAAGATGATGGCGATGCCGAGAATGATGAAGACGACACCGATGACCTTTTTGAGCCAGCCCTTAGGATCGGTCGCCGTACCGAGCCGCTCGACCGCTTTCTGACCCAAGAGCGCGATGACGAAAAGGAAAAGGCACATCCCGATGACATACGTGAGAAGGTAGAGAAAGCCTTTTAGGAAACTCGCGGGAAGGACCGCCGCGAGGATGACGAAATACGTCGGCGAGCAGGAAGAGAAGACTGGCCCGAGGGAGGCGCCCATGATCACCTCGCCCCAGACGCTTTTCTTCGCGTATCCGGCGCCCAGGACCTTGTTCGAGCCCCGGTAGAGCGATTGCATCCCCGGTATCCGATCCCAGAACGACGGCCAGAGCGTCGCGACGCCGAAAAAGACGATAAGGCAGCCGGAAACTATCTGCCAGAAGATCGCCGGGATATTGATGAACGCCGTGGTCGCCTTGAGAGCGAGCGTAAAGAGGAGGACCGAAGCGCCGAGCGATATGACGATCACTCCAGCGCGGCGGACGGATGTTCCTGTTCCAGCCATCGAGCCCCCCACGATGACCGGAAGGAGCGGCAGTATGCACGGCGCCAGCACCGTGAGCATGCCGGCGATGAAGGAAATGATAAAGAACCCTGACATGAGGGCATTGTAGCCCCCATGCTGACTAGGGTGGTGACAAAATGACTTTTTCTAAGAGCTAAAGATCAGATCAGGATTCGGGAGCGGCTTCGAATTTCGGCTTCATTTCCTTACCCCACGCTTCAGGATCTTCGGCATGCATCTTCTCCATCTCCTTCGCGGTATCGGGATGGTTTTCTGTGACGTGATCCGTCATGGTCTTCACCATGCCGTCCCACGTATCAGCCGATAACTTCTGGTCGCAAGGTCCGCCGAGTTCCCGGCATGTGAGGGTTTTCATATGCTCACTCTACCCTTCCCCGATGAGGATTGGATGGAGCAGCCTGAAGGACACTGAAGGTCTTAATTCGCTCCGCCGGTATTGGCTGAGCCCCCGGCAGTGGGCGCAGGGAGGGTAACGTTCACAGTCGTGTTGGACGGGGCGGTTGTCTGCGGAGCGCGATAGTAGCGATACCACACGAAACCGCCTATGATGACCGCGATGAGGATGATAAGAGCAACGATCCAACCTGCCGAGCCACCGTCATTCGATGCAGGCGGCGGCGTGTTCACTATGGTGTCTGCCATATAAATAGTATTAGAGGATGAATAGTGTCTTCACTGTAGCACGTGAGAGTCTACCGATGGACGCGTGCTCTTTCGGCGCAAATGCTCAGTAATTTTTTGAAGATGATCAGTAGAGCGGCGTTACGTTGATGGTCGAGCGTACCGTTGCGGACTGGCCGGAGTCGTTCGTGACGGTGAACGTGGGCGTATAGGTTCCTGAAATCTGATAGGCGTGCGTGAATGTTGCCGAAGATTCGACGTTTGTTGACGCCGGAGCCGCAAACGAGCCGCTGCCTGATCCGCCTTCGTCGCCCCATACGACCGAGTAGTGCAGGTTCGTCGTCGAGCCGCTCGGCACCGAGGCGTGTACAGTCCAGGTGCCGGTGGTCCCTATCGAGAGGGTCGACGGCGTATCGATGCCGGTGATGATCGGCGCCTGATTCGAACTGCCGCTCGTTACGGTGTACGTGACGCTATTGCTCGCGTTGCCGGTAGATTCGTCTTTTACGGAGATGTTGTAGGAGCCCGGGGTGATCAGCATCACATACGCGGGACATGCCATATCGAGCGGACAATACGGGCCGGCGACCTGAGGGACACTGAAGGTTATCTGCGTTCCGCCGTTTACGACCGACGATGGTGCGATGACGCCAGAGCCTATCTGTACCCTA